>Ga0247833_1000725_pt1 | contig 58015 bp, 55 predicted proteins | sample LaCruzMarch2015__7_FD_187117 | JGI IMG/M metagenome (GOLD analysis project Ga0247833, IMG submission 187117) | Freshwater microbial communities from meromictic Lake La Cruz, Castile-La Mancha, Spain - LaCruzMarch2015_8m | ecosystem: Environmental > Aquatic > Freshwater > Lake | place: Spain...
GAAATCTCCGAGGCTTGGGAAACCTCCAAAGCTTACCTCAACCCCACACTCCTCAAATAACCAGCACCACTCTCAACCAATCACATCACCCAATTTAACTTTTACAGAAAAACTGTTGCTTAACCCCGATGTCCGAGTAGAACGTGTTGAACTTGAAGTTTTGGGCTTCCGAGCTGGTGACAGGCAGTCCCACGCACATAAGGTTAAGGGCCGCCACGGAGAGAGCGAGTGGACGTTTCATTGCCCCGGACCCTAGGGATCCGATTCCGCCGGAAGCAAGGATTTTCCTGATGCCTGTGGTGAGGATTTCAAAGCAGGACAAAAGCGTGCGGTCAAAGCAGGACAGTGGAGTGTGCGGGTGAGTGAAGGAGCAGAATGGGTTTGGCGAGCTTGTCGGGAGGGGCAGCCAAGACGGAGTGGTCACCGTTGGGATGGAGGCAGCGAACGATGATGGAGCCCGGTGGTTTATCGATGCGCAGACGTGAGCCGCCCAGAGCAACGCGGCCGTCGGGGCCGACCTTGGCCTTGGACCACTGGCTCCAGACATAGGGCCACCAAGGGCAGGCCGGGGCCGTGCGAAGAGCGGAGCGCTTCTCGCGCAAGGCCAGTCGCCATGAGGCCTGTGGGGTCGAGGCGATTTCGCGGTGCATTTCGTGTTCATTGCGATGCCGGCAAAGCTCTTGGAGCAGGGGGTTGGCCGCGGTGATGGTGGCGATGGATTCGGCGGCGAAGAGCGCGGGAAGGCGCTTTTGCCAGTAGTCGTGGAGACGTTCGATTTTGCCCTTGGCCTGCGGCGTTGGAGCGTAGCGCAGGGAGACCTCGTAGAAGCGCAGAGCGGCTCCGAGTTGAGTGAAGGCCTCGGGCACATGGGTGAAGAAGAAGGAGTGGTAATCGACGTAGAGGGCCAGAGGCAGGCCTCGGGCGCGAAAGGCGCTGCAGAGGAAGTCGAGATGGGCCAGGAGAGTCTCCCGTTGGTAGAGGCGGGCCAAGGGAACAACCCGGCTGTGGTCGTCGAGGATCTCGAGGAGGTGAAGCGGCGGGTGGTCGGGGCCAAACCAGCGATGGGGCGAGGTGTCGTATTGCCAGAGTTGGCCGATCTGCTGCACCTGCCAGCGGCGCGTCGGTTGGCGGGGCTTCTTGTATTTGGTGTCCGGGGCGAGCCCCTGCATGAGTGCCCAGCGCCGCACGCTGGCCCGATCCAGACGCAGCTTGTGCCGGCGGTGGACCTCCGAAGCGGCGAAGGCGTAGGAGGCTGGCGGGCGGGCACCGAGCAACTTGCGCAGCAGGTCGCAGACTTCGGGATGCCAAACTCGGTGGTGGTTGCCGCCGGAATGACCCGGGGTCCAGGAGCTTTGGCAGCGCCGGGCACAAGCGCGCAGGTAGTCAGCATAGAGGACGTAGAGTCGGCTGCGGCTCAACCCGAGTTCGGCGACGGCATCGGCGGCAGAGATCTCGCCCTGCCGGAATCGGGCCAGAACACTGCGAATAAAGGGCGGCGCATGTCGTCCGCTTAGCTGCTGGTAGTTTTTTCAAGTCAGGAGCATGCCCCCCCCCCCGTCGGGTGCCAGCGCACATTTTGCTCCGCCTCCGCTACGCTCCGGCTCCGCAAAATGTGCGCTGTCCTGCTTTGATCGCACCACCACAGCCGGTTCTGCCAGAGTATTCTCGTTGCTTAAGTTTAACCGGCTCTCGGTCGTGCCCGCTACGCGCAAGGGCTTGTTCCGCGTGCACCTCGTCGGCAGTCTCGGCGGTATGCCGTCCAGGATAAACGTTCAAGCCACGCCGGCGAAGAGCCGCTTTTCCCAAAGTTCCAAGCGGGCGCGCAACAAGGGGTGCGCCTTGAGTCCGGGGTCAGTCGCCACGATGCGCCGGGCCGCGCGTCTAGCTTCCTCAAGAATCGGCAAATCACGAGGCAGGCGGGCGAGGCGGATCGGCGGCAGGCCGGTCTGGGCTGTGCCGAGCAGGTCGCCCGGGCCGCGTTGGGCGAGATCAGCTTCCGCGATGGTGAAGCCATCGGCTGCCTCTTCCAAAATTTTCAGACGTTCGAGCTTCTCGCCAGCATCCTGGCCGGTGAGCAAAATGCACCACGATTGTTGCGCCCCCCGTCCGACCCGTCCGCGAAGTTGGTGCAGCTGCGCGAGGCCGAATCGCTCGGCGTTCTCGACCAGCAGAACCGTGGCATTCGCGACGTCCACGCCGACCTCGATCACGGTGGTGCTGACGAGCGCGCGCGTGTCACCGCCCCGAAAGCGGCCCATGGTTTCGTCTTTTTCTTCCGCCGCCATCCGTCCATGGAGCAACGCGCATGAGTGGGGTGCAAGCAGGGTCGCCCAGCGTTCATACTCCGCCGTCGCGGCCTTGAGTTCGGTGCGCGAGCCTTCCTCAATGACCGGATAAACAAGGTAGGCTTGGCGGCCCTCGTCGAGTTGCTTGCGGATGAAGTCCGCCGCCTCCGCCAATTTTTCCGCCGGCCGCACAAGGGTGCGGATCGGGATGCGGCCGGGCGGCATTTCGTCCAGCAGCGAGATGTCCAAATCGCCGTAAAGCGTCAGCGCCAGCGTGCGCGGAATGGGGGTGGCCGACATGACGAGCACGTGCGGGTGCGGGGTTTGGCCCGCCAGCTTGGCGCGTTGGCGGACGCCGAATTTGTGCTGCTCGTCGATCACCACCAGCGCGGGATGCCCGACCGTCTCGGGGGAAAACAGGAGGGCGTGGGTGCCGATGATGATGCGTGGACCCGGCCGGGCGTTCGTTTCCCGGCGGGCCGCGGTGCGCAGAACCACGCTGACGCCCAAAGGCTCGAGCAATTGCCGGAAGTTTTCGTAATGCTGGTGCGCGAGAACTTGCGTGGGGGCCATGAGCGCAGCCGACTCCCCCGCAGCCACGGCGCCCAGCATGGCCGCGGCCGCGACCACGGTTTTGCCGCTGCCCACATCGCCATGCAGCAAACGGTTCATCGGCCGGCCCGCTCCCAGGTCGTCGAACACATCCCCCAGCACCCGCTTTTGCGCGCCGGTCAGGGCGAAGGGCAGCCTGCGAAGAAACCCGGACATCAGTGCGCTTTTGCGTCCGATCTTCGGGGCCGCGCCGTCCGACTGGCGCTGCCGCTGACGGGCCAGGACGGTCTGCATTTCGAAAAGTTCCTCGCGGGCCAAATGGGCGCGGGCCGTCTCGAGCGCCTCCCATGATTCTGGGAAATGGATACGGCGAAGTGCCTGCGAGGTGGTCGTTCGCTTTGTGTTGGCCTCAGGGTCCCGCGGGGCTTCCTGGGAATCGGCCGGCCAGATGTCCCCCAGAACCTCCTCCTCCAGTCGTCCCAGGACCTCGAAGAGGAGTCGGCGCAGCATCCGCGGACTCCAAGATCCGATCGACGGGTGAACCGGGGCAATCCGATTGAGGTGGATGAGGTCGCTGTCCGGGGCATCCGTCTCGAGCACCTCGAAGTCCGGATGATCAAAGACCAACCCGCCCTTCTTCATGGCCCGAGCTCGACCGTGAATGATCAGGTCTTGGCCGACCCGGAGGATTTTCGAGAGGTAGCGCAGATTGAACCAGCGGCAGTGCACGGTGGCATCGGGTTGCTGGCCGGAAGACTGCGCCAAGGTCAGGGTGAATTGGCACCGCCGCCCGAAGCGCGTCATCTTGGTTTCCAGAACGTTGCCCCGCAGGCAAATGGCGTCCGTTCCGGCCTCGACCGGAAACTCGCCAAACTTGCAACGATCCTCATGCCGCCGCGGGTAATGGCGCAGCAGATCCAGGACGGTGACAAATCCCGCCTCTCGAAGAACCCGGGCCCGCGCCGGCGTCAGCTTGGGGAGCTGATCGAGGGTGTCGCTGCTCCGGAGTTTTCCGGATTTCGAGCCCTCTTTGGCTGCTGAAATATCTGCCATCATGTTGTCGAGGAATGATTTAAAAAGTTACATGGACTTTCTGCAGAAAGTCCATGTAACCAACGTCGGGCCGATGGCGGCGGGGGAGCCACTGCGGGGGCGGGCATGGTTTTGGGCGGCTGACGGCTGGGTTCGCAGTGCGCGGTGGTGCTGCGCCGGGAGGCGGCGGCTCATTGGGCGGATGGGCCCCGGTTGGGTCGTTGGCTTTGGCGGTTTGGCTTCAGCCAAGCCGGGCCGAGGGGCCGAACTCAATCGGCGGGCGTTTCCCACAGGAGGTCGATGGTGCCCAGCAGGCTGGCGGCCCGGCGGGTCGGGAAGAGTTGAACCCTGCGGCCATCGGCCCGTTTTTTGATCAGCCCGGCCGCATGAAGACGCTTTGCGTGCTCGGAAGCGGTGGCCACGTCGATGCCGCACTCAATGGCAACTTCATTGACGCAAAGCGTTCCGCGATCTTGCAGCAGCCGAATGATTTCGATCCGGCGGTGGTTGGCGAGTCCGCCGGCGAGGAGGGCTCGGCCCCGGTCAGTGTTAGCCATCACACCACCTTAGATGGTTCGATATTCTGCGAAAAGCCAAAATTTCGTCTGGGTGCCTGACTGACCCAAATGATCCGAAGCCATGGCGCGAGGTTACCTAAAACGGCAGGTGATCGCTTGCGACGGCTCCGCGTCCGAAAAAAGCTGTGAAGGATCACCGCAGTCCCAAAGCGGGCAGGGCCCGCGGGAAAAACCGAGCGAGCCTCCCCGCGCGAAGCGCTTTGGGACAGGGGCAATTTTTTGCCGCTTTGCTTGCCTGCGTGCTGGATTCGAGTCCATCCCGAGCAGCGGCCGTTGAGTGGCCGTTTCTGCTCAGCCGGAACGATGCTATAGAGGATGAAATCCACGTGCGATCGGTCTTGGCTTTTCCAGGGGGCACAGGCGTCTCGCCTGTGTTGTCTGGTCGTGACGGGCGGGACGCCCGTGCCCCCTGCGCTCTGCGCCGACTCGCTCACTAAATCGTGAGCCGTAAGGCCGGCGCGTTTTCCTTTGCTACAGCCCGCCAATCACCGAGGCTACTGCATTATTCCGGCTCAGGGCACAGTGCTGACCGGCTGGCTGGCCAACTTTTCCAAGTTGCTCAAGTCGAGCGCATCCATGGCCGCCTTCAACTGCGGGCCGTCGACGTTGTTTCCTTCGATTTCAACGAGGAAGCGGTTGCGCACAACGACCGTGGCTGTGCCGATGCGGGTGGCTCGGTCGTATTTTTCGAGGCCCTTTCGTCCTTGATATTCCGTCGTGCGCTCATAGCCGCCGTCGCCTTCGCTATCCACCTCCGTGGCCATCCAAGCCAAGCCGGCGAAGCTACCCAGGGCACCGATGCCCGCGAGGTCGGTGATTTTGGCTTTCAGCCGGGGGCCGCCGGATTCGCCATACTCGCCCTCTGCCAGGCTGACCTCCGCTCCCAGCAGGCCCGTTTTCTGCCCTCGGGCATTGGTTCGCCGGAGGCCGGCGATTTGCTCCGGGAGCTGCGCCTTGAGTTCACGGAAGTCCATGGGATTGCGACCGCCGAGGGCGGCCAGCGGGTTGTTGGTGCCCTGACCCTGAAGGGCTTGAAAAAATTGGGCGGCCATGGCCAAACCTTGATCCATCTCGGTGCCCTTGGCGGCTTTGGCGGCGGGGCCGACCGAAAGTCCCTCGGCTGGCATCGGCGCGCCTGCTGGAGTGCCGGTCGGAGCCGGATCAGTTTGCGCTTGGAGATGGGCCACGAGGAGGGCGGTGAGTGCGAGGGTCACGTTATGCATCTTCACGACCCAAAACTACCCGCTTCCCCCCCGGGCGCAAGTTTGCCCGGAGGCAATTTCCTTTGCCGCCAGCCGTCCGCCGGATAAGTTAACAGGTTTGGCGGCCAACGAGGCCTGCCTTGGCTATGATCAATTTCATCATCAGGAAAATCGTCGGCTCGAAGAACCAGCGGGAAGTCAAACGCATGATGCCCACCGTGCGGCGCATCAACGAGTTGGAGCAGCAATACCAGTCGTTGCCCGACGACGACCTGCGGCGTATGACCGCGGAGTGGAAGGCGCGCATCTCGGCCATCAGCGACCACGAGGAGCAGCAAAAAGCCCTCACCGAGGTGCTGCCCGAAGCCTTCGCCGTGGTGAAAACCACCGCCCGCCGGCTCTGCGGCCAGACGATCAATGTCGTCGACCACCCGATCGAGTGGCAGATGATCCACTTTGATGTCCAGTTGATCGGCGGCATGGTGCTGCACAGCGGGCGCATCGCGGAAATGGCCACGGGCGAGGGCAAAACGCTCGTGGCGACCCTGCCCCTGTATTTGAACGCCCTGGCCGGGCGCGGGGCGCATCTGGTCACGGTCAACGACTACCTGGCCCGCCGCGACGCGGAATGGGTTGGCGAGATCTACCGTTTTCTCGGCCTGACCGTCGGGGTCATCCAACATGACCAGCCGCCCGAGGTCCGTCGCGCGCAATACGCCTGTGACATCACCTACGGGACGAACAGCGAGTTCGGCTTCGATTACCTGCGCGACAATGGCATGGCCACCACGCGCGAACAGCAGGTGCAGCGCGGACACTTTTTCGCCATCGTCGACGAGGTTGACTCCATCCTGATCGACGAGGCCCGCACGCCTTTGATCATCAGCGGACCCGCCACCGTCTCGACGCATCAATACGACCGGTTCAAGCCCCTGGTCGAACAACTTGTGCGCAAGCAGACCATGCTCTGCAGCCGCCTCGTCACCGAGGTCAAGGAGCTGATGGAAAAAGGCGACATGGAAAGCGCCGGGCGCGCCATTTTCAAGGTCAAGCTGGGCGAACCGCGCAACAAGGGCTTCCTGCGCATGATGGAGGAGCCGGAGATGCGCAAGCTCCTCGACAAGGCCGAACTCGCTTTCTACCAGGACACGAAAAAGGACGCCTTGGTCGCCCTCAAAGAAGAGCTTTTTTACACCATTGAGGAGCGTCAGCACGAGGCCGACCTGACCGAGAAGGGGCGGACCTTCATGAATCCGGACGACCCGGACGCCTTTGTTCTGCCGGACTTGATCAATGAGTTTACCGACATTGATCTGGATACAACGCTCCCCGACGCGGAAAAGATCGAGGCCAAGGCGCGGCGTCAGCAGCATTTCGATGCGCAGGCTGAGCGGATGCACAACATCGCCCAGTTGCTCAAGGCCTATTGCCTCTATGAAAAGGACGTCGAATACGTCGTGGAGGAGAACAAAGTTCTCATCGTGGACCAGTTCACCGGCCGCAAAATGCCCGGCCGGCGTTGGAGCGATGGCTTGCACCAAGCCGTCGAGGCCAAGGAGGGCGTGCAGATCGACCGCGAGACCCAAACGCTGGCGACCATCACGATCCAGAACTACTTCCGGCTCTACGAAAAGCTGGCGGGCATGACGGGCACGGCCGAGACCGAGGCCAACGAGTTCCACGACATCTACGCCCTCGATGTCGTGGTCATCCCGACCAACCGCGCGGTCTCGCGCAAGGACGCCAACGACCGCATCTACAAGACCCGGCGCGAAAAATACAACGCCGTCATCGCCGAAGTCGCCCGGCGCCATGCCGCGCAACAACCGGTGCTCGTCGGCACGGCCAGCGTGGAGTCATCCGAATTGCTCAGCCGCATGCTCAAGCGGGAGAAGGTTCCGCACAATGTGCTCAACGCAAAGTTCCACCTGCAGGAGGCCGAGATCGTCTCGCGCGCGGGGCAGCCCGGCACCGTGACCATCTCGACCAACATGGCCGGCCGCGGCACCGACATCAAACTCGGGCCCGGTGTGCCGGACTTCGGCGGCCTGCACGTCATCGGCACCGAGCGCCACGAATCCCGCCGCATCGACCGCCAGCTCCGCGGCCGCTGCGCCCGTCAGGGCGACCCCGGCAGCTCGCAGTTTTTTGTCAGCTTCGAAGACGACCTCATGCGCAACTTCGGCGCGGCCGACCGCATGACCAAGATCATGGAGCGCTTCGGCATGGAGGAGGGCGAGGAATTGGAGCATCCGTGGCTGAACAAGAGCGTCGAGACCGCGCAGAAGCGCGTCGAGCAGCGGAACTACATGATCCGCAAGCGCACGCTGGAGTTTGACGACGTGATGAACCAGCAGCGCGGGGTCATCTACGGGTTCCGCAACGAGGCCATCGAAACCGAGACCCCGCGGACCATGATTTACGAGGTGATCGACGAGATTGTGCCGCGGAAAGTCGGGGAACTCCTGGCCCCGGGCGAGAACGGCGAGGCCGACCACGACGGGCTCCTGCAATGGGTCAATCAGACTTTTCCCCTCGGATTGAGAAAAGAAACCGCGCAGTTCGAAACCCGCACGGTGGAGGAGAACGGCCAATTTCTCGTGGAAAAAATCAAGACGGCCTACGAGATGAAGGCCGGTCACGAGCAGGGCGATGCCCTCAAGGTCCTTGAGCGTTACATCATGCTCAACGCCGTCGACCGCCTTTGGCAGGAGCATCTTTACGCCATGGACGGCCTGCGCGAGGGCGTTCATCTGCGGGCTTACGGGCAGAAGGACCCGCTGGTCGAATACAAGAGCGAGGCCTACAAAATGTTCGTCGAGCTGATGGATCGCATCCGCGGCGAGGTCCTCAACAACCTCTTTCGCAGCACGACCAATCTGGCCTCGTTCGAGACCTTCCTTTCCCAGTTGCACCAGAAGTTTTCCGGCGGCGAACCACCCGAGGCCGCCGGTCCGGTCCGTGCGGTCGCCTCGTCGTCCACGAACACCCCCGCCCAGGGCGAACTCAAAATGGATCTGCCCCTGCGCCGCGAGGCGCCGAGGGTCGGCCGCAACGATCCGTGTCCTTGCGGGAGCGGGAAGAAATTCAAGTCCTGCTGCGGGCGGAAGGCCTGAGTGTCCACCAGGCTGGCCCCGTGGTGTCTCCCCAAGGCAGGAATTCTTGGCCTGCCTTGACGATGCGAAAGTAAGACGTTATCTTACTTCCGGTGACCACGACTCTTTCCAGCAAAGGCCAGATCGTCCTACCGGCCGATCTCCGCCGCGAGGACCGTATCGGGCCGGGGCAGTCCTTCGTCATAGAGCGCGTCAAGGCCGGGCGTTATGTGCTCCAACGGGTGGCCTCGCCCGACAGCGTCGGCGCGGTTGATTGGCTCCTTTCCTGCCCCACGCAGGATTGGTTCCGCCCCGTTCCCTCCGAGTCCACCGATGCGCTGTGAGGTTCTTGGTTGACGCCAACGTTCTCAGCGAGGCGACCAAGCCGGTTCCTGACCCGCGGGCCCTGGATTGGCTGAAGACGCATGAGCGCACGCTGGTCGTCACCCCCATCATCTTGGGAGAATTGGAGTTCGGCATCTTGCTTCTCCCGGCCGGCCGGAAGCGCAAGGATTTGGAGAGTTGGTTTGCCCGTGGCCGCAGCCGTCTGCGCGTGCTGGATTTCGACGCAGCCTGCGGCGCCGCTTGGGCGCGGTTGCTTGCCCGCCTGCGCAAGTCCGGGCAGTCCATGCCGGTGAAGGACAGTCTGATCGCCGCCTCGGCCCGAGCCCATCGGCTGACCGTGGCAACGCGCAACATTCGGGACTTCCGCCCGGCGGGAGTGCCGCTGGTCAACCCGTTTGATGAGCCCTGATTCGTTGGGCGGGCGGCGGATAGGTTCGTGGGGAGTTGGTCGTGGCGCACAAAAGCGGCAAAGGAATTGCCGCAGTCCAAGGCGCTCTGCGCGAAATCAGGCCGCGGGCTCCGTCCGCTTTGGACTGCTGTGATCACGCACAGCTTTTCCGTGTCCGGCTGCCTTCTCAATACAGCAACTGCCGCGATTCGCCCTCGAGGTGGAAGGTCGAGTTGACCACGAGGAAGCGCCATTGGTTGTCGGCGAAGGCGGCCATGCTCACGGCCGCGTTGTGGAAACGGAAGGCGCGGGAGATGTGTTCGCGCGGTTGCGGGTGCCCGTGCTCGATGATGTGCGTGTGCAAGGCGTTGAGCGTGCCGCCGTGCGAGAAGACGGCAATGTGCGCGGCGGGCGCGGCGACGAGCTCATCAAGCACCGCGCGGGTGCGGTTCATCAGCGACCGGCGCGTTTCGCCGCCGGGCGGGGCGAAGTCGAACTCTCCCGCCCGCCAGCGTGCCACGACGTCCGGGTGTTCCTTCTCGCAGTCGGCGATGTGTTGGCCCTCGAAAATTCCGAAGGACAACTCGCGCAGCCGTGGATCGGGTTCGACCGGCCGGTTGAGGAGGTGGCCGAGGGGTTCGGCCGTGCCGAGGGCGCGGGACAGGTCGCTGCTGACGATGCGCTCGATCGGGTGCTGGCGGAGCCACGCCGCGGTTTGCGCGGCCTGGTCCTGCCCGCGGGCGTTGAGCGGAATATCCATTTGTCCCATGGTGCGCCCGCTGGCGTTGTGGTCGGTTTCGCCGTGGCGGATGAGGTAGAGAGTTTTCATGGCATTGGTTGGGCGCAGCCTTGCTTGGCGCGGAGTCATTCCGTATAGACGAGGCACGGAAGGCTACGGCCGATGGGCGGCGCGGCCCCGACAATTTATGCACAAAATCGTATTGCTCAGGCACGGCGAAAGCCAGTGGAACAAGGAGAACCGTTTTACCGGGTGGACCGATGTGGATCTCACGGAGCAGGGGAGGGCGGAGGCCAAGACGGCCGGTCAGGTGTTGAAGCAGGACGGCTTCTCCTTTGATCTGGCCTACTGTTCGGTGCTCAAGCGCGCCCTGCGCACGCTCTGGATTGTGCTCGATGAACTCGACGAACTCTGGATCCCGGTGGAGAAATCCTGGCGGCTGAACGAGCGGCATTACGGTGCGCTGCAGGGGTTGAACAAATCCGAGACCGCGGCCCAATACGGCGAGGATCAGGTGCTGGTCTGGCGCCGCAGCTACGACATTCCGCCGCCGCCGCTGGAAAAAACCGACGAGCGCTACCCGGGGGCCGACCCTCGTTACCGCGGGTTGCCCGAGGCGGATTTGCCGCTGACCGAGTGTCTCAAGGACACGGTTGATCGTTTTCTGCCCTACTGGCACGAGGTCATCGCACCGCAGGTGCGGGCGGGGAAGAAGGTGGTCATCGCGGCGCACGGCAACTCGCTGCGCGCCCTGGTCAAGTATCTCGACAACCTTTCCGAGGAGGAAGTGCTCAAGCTCAACATCCCGACAGGCGTGCCGCTGGTTTACGAGTTGGATGAGAATTTACAGCCGCGCAAAAGCTATTACCTCGGTGATCAGGCCGCGATCGCGGCAGCGATGGCTGCCGTGGCTTCGCAGGGAAAAGCCAAGTAGCCCGGCTCAGTCCGGCGGATCAAGGCGGGGCGCGGTGGCCGGGGTCCAGACATTGCCGGTGAACCCGGATCGTGCCAGTTCGTCCGCTTGGCCGAGGGCGAGGGCGCGGATGGCGGCAACATCAAGTCCCTCGTAGGAGTCGGGGAGGGGCTCGAGCAATTCCGCGCAGCGTTTGAACAATCGTGCGGCCGGGCGCAGGCGGCGGCCATGAATACGGTGGTCCGGTTCGCGGTGCTGGTGCTGCAGATGGACATAGCCCCCGGCGAGCTGGATCAGGGCCTTGTAAAAGGTGTGTTGTTCGCCCTCGGAGCCGAGCCACAGATGCTCGAGCACGTCGTGGGCGGCGTAATACTCGCGCTCGTTGAACAGCCGGAAATACTCCGTGTAGCACGGGTGGTGGCCCCCGGCGTCGGCGGCAATCAGGCCGGCAAACCGTGCGGCAATTTTGTCATGTTTCCCCATACGGTCGGCGATGCCACAGAGAAAAACACAGCCGCTCTTACGGGCACAGGCCAAAAGGCTGCCCGCGGGCTGGCGTGGACCGGATGAGTGGCTACAATCACGCCCTGACGCATGGAAGGAATCTGGGTGATTTGGCTCGCGGGGGGGCTGCTTTTGGCGGTCATGGGATCAGCGCTGAGCGCGCTTGAGGCCGTGCTCTGGCAAACGCCGCGGCCGCGGATGGATCAATGGCCGCGCTCTCCGCGCCTGCAAATGCTGGCGGCCGATTTCGCCCATCCGCGCGACTGCCTGTTCACTTTTCTCCTGCTGGTCGGCGGTCTGGCCCGCGCCTCCGGTTGGTGGATGCTCTGGGTGGCGGGCACACTGGCCGCACCGCTGATGGCCGCGCCGCCGTGGATGGTCGGTGTCTTGTTTGTCGTGCCGGTCGTCTTGCTCGGGGTCTTGCCCGGGTTCATCACCGGACGGCGGCCACGCGCCTGGGAGGGACCGTTGTTGCGGGCTGGTGGTGTTGTTCTGCGGGTCTTCGGACCGTTCTTCGACCGCTGGCAACCGCTGGCCGCCGACGTGGCCATGAAATTTTTTCCCCGCTCCCTCGAGGTTCGCGCGCAGCTCGGTCCGGAAGAGGCGGAGACTTTGGTGCGGATGCGGGAAGAGGCCGGGGAGCTTCGGGCGCCCGAGGCGGAAGTCCTGACCGAGGTGCTGCGGCTGAGCCGGGCGACGGTGCGGTATTACATGACGCCACGGGTGGACGTCGTGTTTGTCGAGGATGGCATGACCAACGAGGAGGTGCGTGATCTTTTGCGCAAGCGGCATTTTGTGCGCGCTCCGGTCATCGGGGAGACGCCGGATGAAGTGGTCGGCCTGCTCGACACGCGCATCCTCGGCCGGTTGCCCGACGGCATGCACTTCACGGAGGCGCTGCTCGTGCCGTCCTTTGTCCCCGAAACCATGGAGGCGAGCGCGCTGCTGACCAGTTTTCTCAAGCACCGCCAGCCGTTGGCCGTTGTCCTCGATGAATTCGGCGGCGTCGAGGGCGTGGTCACGCTGGATGATTTCATCGAGGATCTTCTCGGTGCCGCCGCGCCCCGTGCCGAAACCGATCTCTACATCGAGGAACTCGGCGATGGCCGTCTGCTTGCGGCCGGGACGGCGCGGTTGGAGGATTTGCGGGAATATCTCGGCTTTGATTTGCGGGAGGATGCGGTGGAGACGGTCGGCGGATTCATTGTCAACCGTTTGGGGCGTCTGCCGCGCACCGGCACCTCGATCCGGGTGGGGGCATGGAAGTTTACCGTGCGGGCCATGAGCCAGAAGCGCGTGCGCGAGGTTTTGCTGCACAGAATGGCGCCAGATGAAGGAGGAGATTCACCATGATCGGCGGCCTGTTGGTTGTTCTGCTTTTCGCCGGGGCGTTTGTCTACTCCGGTCTCGAGGCCGCATGGCAGGCGCTGGATCGTGTCCGCTTGCGCCACCGCGCGGAGAAGGGAGATCGTCGAGCCCGGCAAATGGCCGCCTGGGAGGCGGTTCAGCCGCAGGCCCCGCTCGTGCTCGCTTGGACCGCCAATGTCCTGGCCGCGGCGGCGCTCGTTACTTTGATTCTGGAGGTTGATTACCTCGCGGGGGAACGGCTTTGGTGGTTGGCCCCGGCGGTTTTTCTTCCCGCCTACGCTCTGCTTGTGCAGGTGTTGGCGCGGCAGATCTTCCGGCGCATGCCCTTCTTTGTTCTCGGGCGTTGGTGGTGGCTGGTCCGCCTGGCCGGTTCTTTCTGGGCCCCGCTGGCCCGGCCGATGGCGGGGCTGTTGCGCCGGGTCAAGCCCGACCCCTTGCCGCAATTGCCCGCCGGCGAGGAGTTGCTCCTGCTGGCGGAGAAGACCGAGGGGATTTCGCCCTTGGAGCAGTCGATGCTCCGCAGTGTGCTCGACTTCCGGCGGCTGACCGCGGGCAGCCTGGCTTTGCCGGTGGATGATTTTCCGCGGGCCGGCGCGGATGTCACGCTGGGCCAAATGCTGGCCGACCGGCAATTGGAGGAAGCGCGTCACGTCCTGATCATCGGGGCTGATGGACAGCCGTTGGGTGCCATGTCCTGCGGGGCCGCAGCGCTTTCCGGCGCGCACTCGGCCCGCGCCCAGTCCTTTGCTCGTCCGCTCCTGTCCTTTCCCGCCGATCTTCCGGCTTGGAAAACCCTTGCCGGGCTGCGCCGCTCGCCCACTCCCGTGGCCGAGGTGCGCGATGTTGAAACCGGACGCCTGCTTGGCGTTCTGAGCGACCAGACGGTGGTCGCACGCTTGCTTGGTCAGGCGGTTTGAGGCGTGCATTGCAGGGCTGCTGCGGCCATACTTCCCGACCATGTCATCTGCGCCGTCCGTCTACTCTCGCAAGAACCCGTTTCCGGCGCGTTTGAGTCAGGTTCGGCCGTTGACCGGGGCCGGGTCGGGCAAGGAGACGCTCCATTTCGAGGTCTCGCTGGCGGATTCCGGTCTGGTTTACGAGGTCGGGGATTCTCTTGGGGTTTTTCCGTCCAACGACCCCGGCGAAGTGCTTGAGGTGCTGGCCGCAGCGGGTTTGACCGGCGACGAATTGGTCGAGACTCCCGAGCCGGGCGTCCTGCGTGACGTCTTGAGCCGGCAGGTCACGCTGCGTGAACCTTCGCGGCAGTTGCTGGCGGCCATTCTGGAAAAATGCCCTGCCGCCGAGGAGTTGACCGAGTTGATTGATCCCGAGGCCAAGACCGTGATGCAGGATTGGATCAACGGCCGCGAGGTCATCGACATCCTGCTGGCCTATCCGCAGGCCAGATTCACCGCCGGGGAACTGGTCAAGGTTCTGCGCAAGTTGCAGCCGCGGCTGTATTCCATCGCCTCCTCGGCCAAGGCTTACCCGCAAGACATCCATCTCACCGTGGCCGTTGTTCGTTACGAGGCGCAGGGGCGCAGGCGTCAGGGGGTTTGTTCGACCTTTCTGGCGGACCGCGCGACCGATGCGCCCGTGCCCGTTTTCATTCACTCGGCCAAACATTTCCGGCCGCCGGAAGATGCTTCTTTGCCGGTCATCATGGTTGGACCCGGCACCGGCATCGCCCCATTCCGCGCCTTCCTTCAAGAGCGGGAGATCATCGGCGCGACCGGCCCGAGCTGGCTTTTCTTCGGCGACCGCAACCGGGCAACCGACTTTCTTTACGAGGAAGAAATTCTCCGCTGGCAGCAGGCCGGAGTGCTGCAGCGTTTGGATGTCGCGTTTTCCCGCGACCAGGCGGAGAAAATTTACGTCCAGCACCGCATGCTGGAGAACGCGGCGGAAATTTGGCGCTGGCTCCAGGAGGGCGGATTCTTTTACGTCTGCGGCGACGCCTCGCGCATGGCCAAAGACGTGGATGATGCGTTGCACCGCATCGTGGCGGAGCAGGGCGGCAAGTCCCCCGAGGAGGCAAGGGCTTACGTGGATGAGCTGAAAAAGTCCAAACGTTACCGCAAGGACGTCTACTGATGGGCGCCATCCACGACGCGAGTCTGCGCAAGGTGCACTTCACTGGCATCTGCGGCACGGCCATGGGCTCGCTGGCGGCGGGCCTGCGCGATCGCGGAGTCGAGGTGTCGGGATCGGATGAGAATGTTTATCCGCCGATGTCCACCTTCCTCGAGGGCAAAGGAATCAAGATCACGGCGGGATACCGTCCGGAAAACATTCCGGAGGGTGCGGACTTCGTGGTCATTGGCAACGCCATGCGTCGCGGCAACCCGGAGGTCGAGGCGGTGCTCAATCGCAAGCTGCTTTACTACTCGCTCCCGGAGGCGCTCAAAATTTTCTTCCTGCGCGGACGGCACAACATGGTCGTGACCGGCACGCACGGCAAGACGACCACGACTTCGATGCTGGCGTGGATTTTCGAGTCGGCCGGCCGCGCGCCCTCCTGGCTCATCGGCGGGATCCCGAACAACCTCGGCCAGGGCTGCCGTCTGGGCGACTCGAAGTATTTCATCCTTGAGGGCGACGAATACGACACGGCGTTTTTCGACAAGCGCTCGAAGTTCGTCCACTACCTGCCCGAGTTGCTCATCGTGAACAACATTGAGTTTGATCACGCGGACATCTTCCGCGACCTCGAGGACGTGATGACAAGTTTCCGGCGGTTGCTCCAGATTGTGCCCGGCGAGGGCATGGTGCTGTTGAATGCCGACGACCCCAACTGCCGGGCCCTGACGGAAAATTGTCCCGCCCCGCTCCTCGAAGTCGGCTTCTCGCCCAATGCGGGGCATCAGATCCGCGACTTGGACCTCGGTCGCGAAACCTCGGCCTTCAGTCTCTTCGGCGAGCGCTTCGAGATTCCGTTGATCGGGGAATTCAATGTGCGCAATGCGGCCATGGCTGTTTCGGCCGCGCACTTTTACGGAGTGCCCGCGGACGACATCCGGCAGGCGTTGATAACTTTCACCGGCATCCGCCGCCGTCAGGAAGTGCGGGGCGAGGTCGGCGGGGTCACGGTGGTTGATGATTTTGGTCATCATCCCACGGCCATTGCGCAGACCTTGGCCGGCTTGCGGGTGAAGTATCCGGGGGCGAAAATTTGGGCGATCTTCGAGCCGCGCTCAAACACCACGCGGCGCGCTGTTTTTCAGGAAATATTGCCCAAGGCCTTCGCCGGGGCCGCGGGGGTCATTCTGGCCAAGGTCGCGCGGATGGATCAACTGCCTGAAAAAGACCGGCTCGATCCGGAGCGCGTGGTGTCGGATCTGCGCCGCGGCGGTCAGGAAGCTTTTTACGAGCCCGACACCGAGGCCATCATCGCGCGGGTCAAGGCGTTGGCCGGGGCAGGGGATGTGGTCGTGGTTTTCAGCAATGGCGGCTTCGACAACATCCACGCGCGCCTCCTCGAGGCGCTGGGTGCGAAGGGCTGATCCTCACGCCGCGCGGAGCACGTGCACGGTCATTTCCGCCGGGCAGTTGAATCTCGCAGCCACGCCGCAGGAACCGGTGCCGTTCGAAGTGTAGCCGCACAGTCCGTGGTGCGACCAGGCGCCGCGGAACATGGCCGTCGGACAACGTCCGTTGCGCACGATGGCGTAACCGCCCGGCAGGCAGATCTGCCCCCCGTGGGTGTGCCCGCTGAGCATGAAGCTGAACCCGTGATGCCTCGCCTCGTCGTAAGTCTCGGGGCTGTGCGAGAGCAGCACGGAACAGGCGCCCGATGGAATGCCGCGCCGGGCCGCTCCTAGATCATGCGTGCGGTAAAAATGCGGGTCGTCGATTCCGGCAAACCAGAGCCGCTCTCCACCGCGATCGTGCACCACATTCTCGTTGAGCAACACCCGCAGGCCGATGCGCTCAAGGTGGGGCACTATCTCGAGGATGTCGTGGTTGCCGAGAATCGCCAGCGTGCCCGGCCCCAGTTCCGCGGCAATGCGCGCGAGATCGTCGAGGCAATCGTGAAAGTATCCGGCCGGATGGTCGGCAAAATCGCCGGTGATCACCGCAAGATCGTGCGGGGTTGACTTGATCAGGGCGACCAGCCGGTCGGCAAAGCCCGGCACCAGGTCCAGATGAAGATCGGTCAAGTGGAGCAGACGAAAACCGTCGAAAGCCCGCGGCAGCTTGGCCAGCGGTTGCTCGCGGGTCACAACCTTGATGTCGAGGCAGTTGGCCCGCCCGCGTTCGTGCAGGCCGGTGGCGCGGAAAAAGAGTTCGAGCAATCGGTCAACCGGAATGATGCGCTCCACGATGAGTGGGCCTTCGCCTTGGTGGAGCAGTCGGGCCACGAGGTTGGCCTGCCGTTGCAGACGGCGGCGAAACAACTCCGGGCCGAGGCGCGCAGCCAGCCCGCGAAAATCGGAGTTTTGTAGCGGCGGTCTTTGACCGCCGGAGCCATCGGATGGAAATGCACCGGCGGTCATAGACCGCCGCTACACCTTGGAATAAACTTTGCCGGCGTCGAAGACGGGCTTTTCCACGATGGCCAGCGGCCGTCCCGCCGGGTCGTAGCCCTGGAAGAAGCAGCTTTCGTAGCCCGTGTGGCAGGCGCCGGAGGTTTGCTTCACCTCAAACAGCAGCGTGTCCTTGTCGCAATCGACATACCACCGAACAACTTCCTGGGTGTGTCCGCTCGATTCTCCCTTGAACCAAAGCTTGCCCCGCGAGCGGCTCCAGTAATGCATTTGCCCGGTGGCCAGCGTGCGGTCGAACGCCTCGCGGTTCATCCAGGCCATCATGAGCACGCGTCCGTGCGGCGGCGTGGTGCCGGTCGCCTCCTGCACAATGACCGGAATCAGCCCGTCGGCATTGAATTTGAAATCGTCCATGGAACCTTGCGCCGTCTGCTCAGGCCATGATTTCCTCGTGAAACATGCGACCCTCGGTCGTCGCCTTGACGTAGCCGGCGCGGATGGTGAAGTCACCGAAGCGCTCGCCTTCCTCGCGCTCGGTCGCGTAGCGGCGGATGATGGGCGCGAGCTCCTCCACGATTTTTTCGGCTTGGACCGACGGCTTGTAGAGCTTGTTCAGCCGTGATCCATCGAAGGCGGCGCCGAGGTAGATATTGTATTTGCCGGGCGCGCGGCCGACGAAACCGATCTCGCCGAGATACGGACGCGCGCAGCCGTTCGGGCAGCCGGTCATGCGGACGACGATGGCGTCCTCGCGCAGTCCGCATTCCTCGATGACCTCGTCGAGTTCGGTGATGAGGGAGGGCAGATAGCGTTCGCTCTCGGCCAGCGAAAGCCCGCAGGTCGGCAGGGCGACGCAGGCCATGGAGTTGAGCCGCAGCCCGGTCAGGCGCTCGGGGTGGTCGAGTTTGTATTCCGCGAGAAGCGCCTCGATGCGGGGCTTCTGCTCGTCGGTCACGCCGCCGATGACGAGGTTCTGGTTGGCCGTGAGGCGGAAATCGCCGGTGTGAATCTTGGCAATTTCGCGCAGCCCGGTCATGGCCGGGATTTCCTCGGTGTCACGCAACCGACCGTTCTGGACGAAGAGGGTGTAATGCCAGCGACCGTCCGTCCCGCAGGTCCAGCCGTAGCGGTCCCCGGAACTGTCGAATTGGAACGGGCGGGGCTCGCCGAGTTTGTAGCCCAGGCGCTGTTCGACCTCGCCGCGGAACCAATCGATGCCGCGGTCCTCGATGGTGTATTTGAGCCGGGCATGCTTGCGGTTCGTGCGGTCGCCGAAGTCGCGCTGGACGGTGAGGATTTTTTCCGCCACGTCCACCACCTGGTCGCGGGAGCAGTAACCCAGCATGTTGGCCAACCGGGGGTATGTCTTGGTGTCGCCGTGCGACATGCCGAGGCCGCCGCCGACGGTGACGTTGTAACCCACGAGGGTGTCGCCTTCGCCGATGGCGATGAACCCGAGGTCCTGCGTCCAGACGTCAATGTCGTTGCTCGGCGGGACGGCGAAGCCGGTCTTGAACTTGCGCGGCAGGTAGGTCTTCCCGTAAATCGGCTCCTCCTCGGCGTCCTCCGAAACCTTTTCCCCGTCGAGCCAGATCTCATGGTAGGCGCGGGTGCTCGGGGTCAGGTGCGCGCTGACCGCGCGGGCGTCTTCCAGCGTCGGGCCGTGCAGGGCGGACTGCCACGGGTTCGGGTTGCACATGACGTTGCGGTTCACGTCGCCGCAGGCCGCGATGCAATCCATGAGGGCATCATTGATCCCCTGCATGGTCGTCTTGAGCACGTCCTTCGTGATGAAGTGCAATTGGAAAGCCTGCCGCGTGGTCAGCTTGAGCGTGTGGCTGCCGTAGCGGCCGGCCAACGCGTCGATCTTGAGCCACTGCTCCGGTGTGCAGACGCCGCCGGGCACGCGGATGCGGATCATGAAAATGAAGGCCTTTTCCTGTCCGGCCTTTTTGCGCTCGATGCGCTGATCGCGGTGGTCCTGCTGATAGATTCCGTGGAACTTGGAAATGGTCGTGTCGTCGTCGGCGATGGCGCCGGTCGAGCGGTCCTCGAGGCTGGCGGCGAGGGTGCCACGGAGGAAGTGGCTGGCTTCTTTGACGCCTTCCACTTTGTTCGGCGGTTTGGGTGCGGATGGATCGGAGCTCATGGTCGTTGGCTGGCCTTCTTTGATAAGCCGGGTCGCGCAGCGGGGCAACCGCCGATTGTCCGGGTTGCGCGGAAGCCCCGCTTGCGTCAAATGTTACGTGGCCATGGCCGATCTGGTTTCCCAATCCTTTCTTCCCGAGCGGTTGACCGCAGTTTCGGTGCTGCGAGCCTACCGGGATGGCTTCTTTCCCATGGCCTGCGGGGATGGTCGTCTGCGGTGGTTTTCTCCCGACCCGCGGGGAATTCTTCCGCTCGAGTCGTTTCGCCTGCCCCGGGGGTTCCGACGGGTTCGTTCGCGGCTGGGATTTCGTGTCACGGTGAACAGCGCTTTCGGCGAAGTCGTGGCCGGCTGCGCCGACCGGCCGGAGACATGGATCGATCCGGCGATCGCGCGGGTCTACGCCGAACTGCATGCCAAGGGCGAGGCCCACAGCGTGGAGGTCTGGCGGGACGGCGCGCTGGTGGGCGGGCTTTACGGGGTGCAGTTGGGAGGCGCGTTTTTCGGCGAGTCCATGTTCTCGCGGGTGAGCGAGGCCTCAAAGGTCGCCCTGCTCGCCCTGGTCACGGTCTTGCGCGGGGGTGGATTTCGCCTGCTCGACATCCAATGGGTGACCGGGCATCTCGCCAAGTTCGGGGCGGTTGAAGTGCGGCGCGGGCACTATCTTGGCCGGCTGCGTGAGGCGATTCCTCTGGCTGCCGTGTTTCCCGCGGCAGGGGAGGTTGGACCATTCGCGGCCGACAGTTCGCCCGCCGAACAGGTTTCGTGCTGAGCCTGCCTCAGTCGACGGGAATTCCCGGCACCGTTTGCGCCTGTCCGTTGTCCTTCGGTCCAAGTTGCAGAAGGAAAGGGCCGGCGGCGCGGGCCCAAATCTCGGCCGTCGGGTAGGCGGCGGCGGCTTCGCGGCCGAAACATGCTTGGAGCATGTCGGTGTTGATGATGCCCGGATTAAGCGCCACGGCGGCGAGTCCAGCGGGGAGTTCCTGGGCGAGCGCTTGGGTCAGGCCCTCGATGGCCCACTTGCTCGCGCAATAGGCGCTGACCTCAGGCGAGGTCGAGCGACCCCAACCGGAGCTGAAGTTGACCACCACGCCTTCGCCACGATGGATCATGGCGGGCAGAAAATGCCGCAATACATGCGCCGTGCCTTTGATGTTTACATCCATGACCTGATCGAACTCGGCCGCGGGGATTTCCCAGAGCGGGGCGTTTTCGGCAATGACGGCGGCGTTGTTGACCAGCAGGTCGGGGGCACCGAAATGAGCGAGCAGCCGACACGCCCAGACCCGCACCGCCGCGTTGTCCGCCACATCCACCACGTCGAAGTCGTGGAGCGGCCCGTGTGCCTGCCGCATTTTTTCGATCACGTCATTCGAGCGGCCGCACCCGGCCACGCGGTGGCCCTGGCCCAGATAAAACTCGCAGAGGGCACGGCCGCATCCGCGCGTGACACCGGTGATGACGATGGTGCGCTGGCGCGCGGCCATGGGTTCACCCCTCCGAGGCCGGACGGAGCGGGTTGTAATCCGCGGCGTGGTAGGAGCTGCGCACGAGCGGCCCGCTGGCCACGTGGGTGAATCCCTTCTTCCGCCCGATCTCGCCGTAGAGGTCGAAAGCCGCGGGGGTGATATATTCCACCACCGGCAGATGCTGCGGAGTGGGGCGCAGGTATTGGCCGAGCGTCAGGACTTCCACGTCGTGCTCGCGCAGGTCGTCCATCGTCTGGAAAATTTCCGTCTCGGTCTCCCCGAGGCCGAGCATAAGGCCACTCTTCGTCGCGGCCTCCGGGCGGATTTGCTTGGCCCGCTTGAGCACGTCGAGCGAGAGGCGGTATTTGGCCCGCGAGCGGACCACCGGGGAGAGGCGCTCGACCGTTTCGAGGTTGTGGTTGAAGACATGCGGGGCCGCAGCCAGCACGGTGCGAAGCGATTCCTCCCGGCCGTTGAAATCCGGCACGAGGATCTCGATGACGACGGCAGGATCGCGCTGGCGGATCGCCTGAATCGTGCGCGCAAAGTGGAGCGAGCCGCCGTCCGGCATGTCGTCGCGGGCCACCGCGGTGATGACGACGTGCTTGAGCTTCATCCGGCCCACCGCCTCGGCCACCCGCTGCGGCTCATCCTCCTCGAGGGCGAACGGCTTGGCCGTGGTCACCGCGCAGAACCCGCAGGCCCGGGTGCAGCGGTCGCCGGCAATCATGAAAGTCGCCGTCCCCTGGCTCCAGCACTCCCAGCGATTCGGGCATTGCGCGCTTTCGCAGACCGTGTGCAGCCGCAAGTCGGAGACCAGCGCCTTGGTCGAAAAGAACACCGGGTTCGAGGGCAGGCGCACCTTGATCCAGTCCGGCTTCTTGGCTTGGTGCAGCTCGGGATCGATTTTGACTCGCGACATTGGCTTTAATTTACACCGAAGAAACGCGGCCGGAAGAGGAAAAGTTGCGTGGACGAATGGCGCCGAACACGTTCATCGTTGGAAGACGCGGTGGGAGAGGTTAGTTTCCGGCCGCGATGTCTGCCCCGACCACCCCGCCCTCCCCCGCCCCTGCCAAGCGGGTCAATGTGCGCACGCCCGAGGTCATGGAGGCGGTGCAGGCGGTGGTGGAGTCGCATTACCACAGTTCTTTGGTCGAGCGTTTGCGGGCGGTGGGGGGCGTGGCGCAGTTCGGGGATGTGGCGGTGCGTTTGGCCAAGCAGTTCGGGTTTTGCTACGGGGTTGAGCGGGCCATTGATCTGGCCTATGCGGCGCGCAAGGTTTTTGCCGATCGGAGAATTTTTCTGGTCGGGGAAATCATCCACAACCCCGAGGTCAATGCGCAACTGGCCTCGATGGGGATCGGCAACCTGACGGGCCCGGCCCGGACGCCGGATTTGAGCGGCTTGACGCCCGAGGACGTGGTGATCATTCCGGCTTTCGGTGCCGAGGTATCCGTGCAGGAACGTATCAAGGCGATCGGCTGTCAGGTGGTGGACACGACTTGCGGCGATGTGATGAGCGTGTGGAAGCGGGTGCGCCAATACGCCAACGATGGCGTGACCTCGATCATCCACGGCAAGGCCGACCACGAGGAAACGCGGGCGACCAGCTCGCGGGCGCGCTCGGCCGAGGGGCCGGGGCATTTCCTGGTTGTTTACAATCTGGCCGAGGCGGATCTGGTTTGTGATTTCATCCGGCAGGGCGGCGACCGGGAGGAGTTTTTGCGCAAGTTTGCCGGGGCCTGTTCCCCGGGTTTCGATCCCGACCAGCATTTGCACAAGGTCGGGGTGGCCAACCAGACGACCATGTTGCGTTCGGAAACCGAGGAAGTGCAGCGGCGGGTGCGCGAGGCCGTGGTGGCGCGGGATGGGGCGGCGGAAAACTTTCGCGTCTTCGATACCATCTGCGGCGCGACCCAGGAGCGGCAGGATGCGCTCATCGATCTCCTCCGGCAGCCGCCCGACCTCATGCTCGTCATCGGCGGTTTCAACAGCTCAAACACCACGCACCTCGCCGACATGGGGCGGGAGAAAGTGCCGACCTATTTCGTCCGCAATGCGTCCTGCCTCGAATCGCCGGATCGCATCCGTCATTTCGACACCGCGGCGCATGAGGAGATCGTCACGACGGGCTGGATGCCGGCCGGCCCCGTGCGTCTCGGGATCACGGCAGGGGCCTCGTGTCCAAGCAATTTGATCGAGGATGTGCTGCGGCGGTTTCTCGAGTTGCGGGGCTTGGAGGTTGAGGGTTGAGCGGGGGGTGTCCTACCAGCGCCCCTTGTTCTCATGCTTCGGCCTTTGGCCAGGGGGCACGGCCGTCTCGGCCGTGATGCCAAGACGACCCGGGCGAGACGCCCAATACCGTTAACTTAGCACGACTCGAAGTATTCGCAGATGGACGCATATTTTCGCAGATTCAAATCACAACCCATTGCCTGGTAGCTATTTGAATAAAAAATAATCTGCGTTCATCTGCGTAAATCTGCGGATAAATATTCCCTAAGTAAACAGCATTGGGCAGGACGCCCATGCCCCCTGGAGAGGCACAGAATCCCAGACGTGAAACCAACTGCTCGTCAAACCTCGCGCATGAGGCGGACATGCGGGGCGGAGCAACTGAGCGAGCGGCCGTCAGCCTCGACCAGCAGGTCGCCGCGTGAATCAATGCCGAGGAAGCGGCCGCGCACGGTTTCGTCGGCCAAGCTGATTTCCACCTCCCGCGTGCCGCCCCAGTGCCGGTTGATTTCGTCCGCCAGCGAGCCGAAACCATCCTCGGCCACGCGGCCGTGGAGGACGCGGAGAGCGGTGAGAAGCTCCCGATAAATCGCATCCACCTGCGGAACGGCGGACGATTCCCGTGCCAGCGAGGTGGCGATGGCCTCCAGCGCCGGGTCTTCCGCCGCGGGGTCGTTCGTGACGTTGAGGCCGAGGCCGACGACGACGCGATCGGGTGAGAATTTTTCCATGAGGATGCCGCAGATCTTGCGTGGGCCGATGAGGACGTCATTGGGCCAGCGAAGGCGTGCCTTGTTGAGCCCGAGGCCGTGCAGCGTCGTCACGACGGCGAGCCCTGCGGCGAGCGGAAAGGCGGCCCAGCCTGCTCCGGGGGGATCGAGCGGCAGGACGACCGAGATCCAAAGCCCGCCGGGATTCGCGGTCCAGCGGCGGCCGTGGCGTCCGCGTGCGCCGGTTTGTTGCAAGGCCCGCACGGCCTGCCACGGGTCGAGTCCTCGCGCATAGTCGTTGGTTGAGCCAAGTGCATCGCATTCGTGGACGGTCCAACCGCGCCAGTCCTGGATGCGGGCGGCGGGGGTGTCGTCCATCGAGCGCTGGAGCCGGGGAAAGACCGGGAGGGGGGCCTTAGCGGAGATTTTTTGACGCGTAGATGCTGCGTCGACCTTCGGCGCCCCACGCGAGGTTGCCCCGCGGGTCCTCGGTGTGGATTCCGTGGATGACAAACTGGCGGTCCTCGAAAGCCGTTGAAACCGCCGCGGCGATGACAGCCTGAATGTGCGCCGGGATGGCGGTGGTTCCGGGAGCGGATGCGGGCGGCTGGGGTGAGGCCTGCGGTGGCGCCGGCGGGGGCGTTTTCGCAACCCGCACGATGCTGAAATTTCTCGTGAACCAGACAAGGCATACCGCAACCCCGAGCCCCGCCATCACGAGGGCCACGGTGCTGTTGATCTGCAGCGTCAGGGTGCTCGCGAGCGGGAGGCCGGTCGCAAGGACCGAGGCCGGCAGGGTGACGGTCATGGACATCCGCAGCTCAGGAAATTTTGACCAAGGCCTGGCCCTCTTCCACGGCGTCGCCCGGTTGGACGAGGATTGACTCCACCGTGCCCGCCGTCGGGGCAAAAATGTAAGTGTTCATCTTCATGGCTTCGAGGGTGATCAGTTGCTGGTTGGCCTCGACCTGCTGTCCGGGCTCGACCTCAATCGAGACGACCTTCCCGGCGAGCGGGCTGGGAACTTCACCGGGACCGGCCCCGGTGGATTGTGCGGTTGCTTTGGTGGGGGCGGGCGCGGAGACGGCAGCGGAGGCGACGGTGGCCGAAGCAGGGCGGGCGGGGCGGCGCACTTCGGCCTGGGTTTCTTCAGAGTCGAGCAATTCGACCAGAACCTCGTAGGCTTTGCCGTCGACGGTGACGCGGAGTTTTTTCATGACGTGGTGTTAGAGTGGGATGTTGCCGTGTTTTTTCGGCGGCCGGGTTTCGCGTTTTGAGAGGGTGTTGCGCAGGGCCATGGCCACGGCGGCGCGGGTGCGGGCCGGGCGGATGACGTCGGTGATCTGGGCGTTGGCCGCCGCCTGGTAGGGCGAGGAGAACTCCTCGCGGTATTTTTTGACCAGCAGGGCTTCTTCTTTTTTCGGATCCTCGGCTTCCTTGATCTCACGGCGGAAGACAATTTTGACCGCACCCTCCGCGCCCATCACGGCGATTTCGGCCGTGGGCCAGGCGAAGACCAGATCGGCGCCAAGGTCGCGGCTGCACATCGCGAGGTAGGCGCCGCCGTAGGCTTTGCGCAGGATGACGGTGATTTTCGGCACGGTGGCCGCGGCGTAGGCGAAGAGCATCTTTGCGCCGTGGCGGATGATGCCGCCTTGCTCCTGGGCCACGCCGGGCATGAATCCCGGAACATCAACCAGCGTGACGATGGGGATGTTGTAGAGGTTGCAGAAGCGGATGAATCGGGCGGCCTTGTCCGAGCTGTCGATGTCAAGTGTGCCGGAGCGGACCATGGGCTGGTTGGCCACGAGGCCCGTGACGATGCCTTGGATGCGGGCGAAGCCGACGACGATGCTTTTGGCCCATCCTTGATGGACTTCGAGGAAGTCGGCGTCATCGACCAGCGCGTGGATGATGCCGAGGACATCGAAAGGTTTCTTCGGGTCGTCGGGGATGATTTCCTCAAAGGCCGGGACGTCGGACAGGTCGAGTTCAGGCGTGGGCCGGTGCGGCGGGTCGACGAGGTTGTTCGAGGGCAGGAAGGAGAGAAGTTTGCGGACGATTTCGATCGCGTGCGCATCGTCATTGGCCACGAACTGGACATTGCCGCTGATCGTGGCATTGGCCGCGGCACTGCCGATTTCTTCCATCGTGGTGACTTGTCCGGTGGCGGCTTTGATCACCTCGGGCCCGCAGATAAACATGCTCGCGGTGTCCTTCGTCATGATGAGGAAATCCATCAGCGCCGGGGAGTAGGCTGCGCCGCCGGCGCACGGTCCGCAGATGACCGCGATCTGGGGCACCACGCCGGAGAGGAGCACATTGCGGAAGAAGACCTGACCGTAACCGGAGAGGGAGAGCACGGCTTCCTGAATGCGGGCGCCGCCGGAATCATTGAAAGCCACAATGGGCACCCCCGAACGCATGGCGTAGTCCATCAAGTCACAAATCTTCTGCGCGTGAACCCGGCCGAGCGAACCGCCGGCCACGAGGAAATCCTGACTGAACGACGCGATCGGGCGTCCGTCCATGATGCCCACCCCGGTGACCACGCCGTCGGCCGGCAATTTTTTCTCCGCCATGTCGAAGTTGGTGCACTGGTGCTCGGCGAACATGCCAAATTCCTGGAACGAGTCCGGCTGGAAAAGCAGATCGATTCGCTCGCGGGCGGTCAGCAGGCCTTTTTCGTGGCGCTGTTCGACTTTGCTGGCCGAGCCGCTGACCAGAATTTTGGCCCGGCGGTCGTCGAGGTCGTGAAGGAGTTTTTCGTCGATGGGCATGAGATTATTTCTGCGGCGGAACCGGCGCGCAGAATTCGGTCAGCACGCCCTGGGTGGATTTCGGGTGAAGGAAGGCGACGAGTTTGCCGGCCGCGCCCTCAAATGGTTTTTGATGGATCAATTGGCACCCGGCCCCGCTGGCCTGGGCGAGCTGTGCCTCGATGTCATCGGTGGCGAAGGCCACATGGTGGATCCCGCCATGCGGGTTTTTTTCCAGAAACTTCGCGATGGGGCTCTCTGGCGAGGTTGGCTCGAGGAGTTCGAGGTGGACTTCTCCGACATGAAAAAATGCGGTGCGAACTTTCTGGCTGGGAACTTCCTCCATGTGCTCGCACTTCAGCCCGAGAGCCTTTTCGTAGTAGGGGATGGACTCCTCCAACGAGCGCACGGCGATTCCAAGGTGATCAAGGCGCTGTAACATTCCGTATTCTTCTTCGATTACCGCGTCGCAATCAAGGATAAGTTCTGCTTATAGTTTGCATGTTCGTGCGCGATGCGCCTTGCGGGGCTGCGATTCGGTCGCTACGTTCGTCGGCCCGCCCGGCATCGGGCGGCAAAAATTATGAAAGCATCCTCCTCCTTTTTATTGATCTCCCCTTCTGCTTTGCGCCGTGGCTGGACGGGCTGGGTTTTGTCCGGCGCCACGGCTCGCACGGGATTGGATTTGGTGTGGGCGGGCGTCCTCGATGCCTCGCCTGCCGCGGTCGATCTCGGGGCCGAACCGCAGCCCGGTGGCTGGGGTCTGCTGATTCTTGCGGGCGACGATGCCCCGGCCAAGCTGGCCTCGGCCGTCGGCGTCGTCGGGCAACCCGGTTCGCTCGCCGACATGTTGGGCGAGGGGATGGTCTTCGCTCCGCCGGCCGGGGCTGATGTTTCCGCCCTGCTGGCCAAAATTGCCGCGGCCCAGCCCGGGCCGGACGTCGCTTTGGATCGCCCGGTTGCCGCGGGCGCGGAGCGTTCCTTGGTGTTGGTCAAGCCGGACAACTTCCGTTTCTCCGGCACGCGTCCCGGTGCCGTGATGGATGTCTTCGCCCGCACGGGGCTGCCGCTCATCGCGATGAAAGTCCACCACATGTCCGTGGCGCAGGGGATGGAGTTTTATGGTCCGGTGCTCGACGCACTGACCGGGCGTTTTGGCGCCGAACCTGGCCGCGAGCATTGGGAAAACATCGTGGAGTTCATGTCCGGCGGGCGTCCTTCGGCCGTGCCCGCTGCGGACCAGACCAAGCCCGGGACGCAAAAAATCCTCGCCCTTGTTTTCGAGGGGCCCGATGCGGTGGCAAAAATCCGAACGGTGCTGGGGCCGACCGATCCGGCCAAGGCCCCTCCGGGGACCATCCGCAAGGAGTTCGGTTCGAGCATCATGGTCAACGCGGCCCATGCCTCGGACTCCGCGGAGAACGCCCGCCACGAGATCGGACTGGTCGGGGTGGCGGACAATTCTTTGAAACGATACGTTGAATCAGGCGCAACGTCCGCGTAGGCTCGCCGTTCACTCTTTTTCAAACCCATGGACCTTTCTTCCCACGCCATTCAGCTCAGCCCCTCCCTCACCCTCGCCATCGACAGCAAAGCCAAGGCCATGCGGGCCGAGGGCCTCGATGTTTGCGGATTCGGCGCGGGCGAACCCGACTTCGACACCCCGGAGCACATCAAGGAGGCGGCGATCAAGGCGCTGCAGGAGGGCTTCACCAAATACACGCCGAGCGCCGGCCTGCCGGAGCTGCGCACCGCGATCAGTGAGAAGTTTTCGACCGACAACGGCCTCGACTACAAGCCCGGCCAGATCGTGGTCAGCAACGGGGCCAAGCAATCCTGCTACAACGCCATCCTCGCCTGCTGCGAGCCGGGCGACGAAGTGGTCATCCCCGCGCCCTACTGGCTGAGCTATCCCGACATGGTCCGCCTCGTCGGGGCCGAGCCGGTCATCGTCAAGACCACGGCGGCAAATTCCTACAAGATGACCGCCGAAGAATTCGAGCGCGCCATGAGCCCGCGGACGAAAATGGTCATCCTTAACAGCCCGGGCAACCCGACCGGCTCGGTCTACACCCGCGAGGAACTCGAGGCCCTTGTCGAGGTCGCGCTCTCCGAGGACATCTTCATCCTTTCGGACGAAATTTACGAGAAGCTCATCTATGATGATGCCGTGCACATCAGCCCCGCTTCACTCTCCAAGGAGGCCTACGACCTGACCATCACGGTCAACGGTTTCAGCAAGGCCTATGCCATGACCGGATGGCGTCTCGGCTACCTCGGCGCGCCCGAGGAAATCGCCAAAGTCATCGACTCGTTGCAGAGCCACAGCACCTCCGGGCCGAACTCCTTCGCCCAAAAAGGTGCGGTCGCCGCGCTCAAAAGCTCGCAGCAATGCGTGGCCGACATGCGCGAGGAATTCAACATCCGCCGGGAATACATGTATGAGCGCATCACCGCCATCCCGAACATCACCGCGGTCAAGCCCCTCGGTGCCTTTTATCTTCTGGCCGACATTTCGAAATTCGGCTTCAGCTCGACCAACTTCGCCGACCGCCTGCTGAGCAAGGCCGAAGTCGCGGTGGTTCCCGGCGTGGCCTTCGGCGACGACAATACCATCCGACTCAGCTACGCCGCCGATCTCGAGACGATCAAGACCGGCCTGGATCGGATCGAGCAGTTCTGCCGCACGGTCTGACGGCGCGGGGCGGCCGCGGGACCGGTTGTGGAAAAATGTATCCCCTTGGTCGGCGGGGTCTCTACGCTCCGTGCATGCCAAGAACTAATACGAGCTACGAAAAGGTTTCATGCTTTGGAAATCTTGGTAGGGACGAGCGGCCCGCTCGTCCGCTCTCCTCAAAACGGGCACGCGAGCCGCGTGCCCCTACCCGACAACACATGTTCAAAGGTCTGATTTCTTATGGGACTTGGTATAACACCCCTCTCCTGTGGGCTTTCATCTTGGGGGCCGCGCTGTCCGCGGTCCCGGCCAGCCCATCCCTGGCTTGCTCACGTGCGGTCTACCTTGGGCCAGACAACACGGTCATCACCGGGCGCAGCATGGACTGGATGTCGCCCATCGGCTCGAATCTTTGGGCCATGCCGCGCGGAGTGAAGCGCGACGGGGCGGCCGGCGCGAACTCGGTCGAATGGACGGCCAAGCATGGCAGTGTGATCACCACCGCCTTCGATGCGGCCACGGCCGACGGGATCAACGAGAAGGGTCTGGTCGCCAATCTGCTTTACCTCGCCGAGTCCGAATATCCAACCGTCGCGGCCGGGGATGCCCGCCCGCGCATGTGCATCTCGGCCTGGACGCAATACGTGCTGGACAGCTTTTCCACCGTGGCCGAGGCGGTGGCGGCTCTGCAGCAGGAGAAATTCGTGGTTGTGCCGGTCATGACGCCGGACGGCCATGCGGGCAATGTTCACCTCGCCATCTCCGACCCAACCGGCGACTCCGCCATCTTCGAATACCTCGGCGGCAAGCTGGTCATCCACCACGGGCGTGAATACCAGATCATGACCAACTCGCCGTCCTACCAGCAGCAGCTCTCGCTCAACGACTATTGGAAGCAAATCGGCGGCACGGTCATGCTGCCCGGGACGGGTCGTGCGGCCGACCGTTTCGTGCGCGCCTCGTTTTACATCAATGCCGTGACCCAGACCGCGCAGGCCGACGAGGCCGTGGCCGCCACGTTCAGCGTCATTCGCAACGTCTCCGTGCCTTTGGGGATCACCACGCCGGGCCAGCCGAACATTGCCTCGACCCTCTGGCGGACTGTGGCGGACCACGCCGACCGCCGCTATTTTTTCGAATCCACCCGCAGCCCGAATGTTTTCTGGATCGACCTGGACAGCCTCAACCTGGCCGAGGGCCAGCCGGTGCGAAAATTGACGGTCAGCGACGGCACGGTCTACGCGGGCGACGCAGCCGACAAGTTCGTCACGGCCGAACCGTTCAAGTTTCTTGCCGCAGAGGTCAAGTAGGCCCAAGGATGCAGCTGATGAAAAAAGCCCTTCTCCTCATTGATCTTCAGAACGACTACTTCCCCGGCGGCTTGTTCCCGCTTTGGAACACGGAGCAGACGCTGGCCTCGATCGAGCAGGCCATCCGCCTCGCGCAGGCCGGCGATGTTCTGGTCATTCACGTCCAGCACATCGCCAACCCCGAGGCGGGTATCGCGCCGTTCTTCAATCAGGGCACTCCGGGCGCGGAGATTCATCCGCGTATCCTTGCGGCAGCACCAGATGCTCCAATCGTGATCAAGGAGTATGCCGACAGCTTCCACCACACCGATCTGGAAAAAGTCCTGTCGGCCCATGGCATCGGCGAGTTGCTCGTCTGCGGCATGATGACGCAGAACTGCGTGACCCACACCGCCATCTCCAAGGCCGCGGAGAAATACAAAGTCTCCATTCTGGCCGATTGCTGCACGACGGTGAGCGAGCCGATCCACCTGATCGCCCTGCACGCGGTGTCCACGCGTGTCCCCCTGGTCTCCAGCAAGGAAGCCTTCTGACTTTCATCCCGCCGCAGGGACCGGAAGGCCTTGTGAAGCGCCCTGTGCCGGACTTGACTTCCCTGCACGGGGCCTTGAACTTGGCCCCATGAGGCTGTCGGCCACCCAGCGTCAGGAAATCCTGAGCATCGTGCGTCGCCACGCCGGGTCCGATGCGGATGTGCTCCTTTACGGATCCCGCACCCGCGACGAAGCCCGGGGAGGAGATGTGGATTTGATCGTCCACCATGCCCGTCCGCTTGATCCGTTGGAACAAGCGCGGGTGCAACACCTCCTGGAGGAGGCGCTTGAGCTGCCGGTGGATGTCAGTTTCGCCCCAGCCGGAGGTGCCACCACGCCCTTCCAGCGCATGGTGTCCGCCCAGGCAGAAAATCTGGATCCCAGCCATGAATTCGCTTCTTGAGGAGGGGCGGGGGCATCTGGCGGGACTGCTTGAGGCGAGTCAGCGCTGCGCCTGGCATCTTTGTGCCAGCGCTGATCGCGTGCCTTGGCCGGTCACGGAAAAGGAACTCGCCGCGCGTTCGATGGATCTCGCGCTCTTCGAACCCCTGGCCGCGGTCAACGAACGCTTCGGCAAACTGCAGGATCTCCTGGGCGGGGCCATGCGTCATCTCGGCGTGCTTTGCGGTGAGGATACATCCACGTTTTTGAGGGTGCTCTCGTTTTGTGCCAAAGAGGGCATCATCGAATCCGTGGAGGAATGGCAGGCCTGCCGCGCCCTGCGCAACCGCGCCGCCCACGATTACGGCACGAACTACGCCGCCACCGCGGGGCACTTCAACGCTCTGCATGCCCAGATTCCCGTGCTGATTGGCGTGACGCAGCGCCTGACGGACTACGCGTTCCAGACTATGGGGATCAGGGCCGAAGATCCGCGGTTTGCCGAGGCTTTGCGCAGTCATGGTTGAACTGGACTGCGAGGATGCTTTCTAATCTGGGGCGGTTGAGCCACGCTGATATCGACGATCTGCGGGAAGTGGTCTGATCCGACATCGGGCCCAGGATTCTTCAAGTCCATCGCCCGAGCAGCCAGGCGGCGAGATCGGTCCACGAGTTCAGAAGAAGCAGGGCATATAAGATCATCAATAGCGTGGATGAGATCCTCAGGACAGAGGCACAAGGGTCGTGCCAAGATTGGACCAATCTTGCCAAGAGAAAGATCCAAACCCCAGTGAGCAGAAGTGTAGTAAGCCAATAACCCACCAAGGAAACCACTGCTTGGTTCAAGATCAGAGCCAATGCCGTCTGAACGAATCCACTGGCCAGCAGCGCGGCCAAAGGCAGACCAAGAATGAGATCAAACGCCTTCTCACCAGGCGATCGGGCCTAACGCAGGTTCGTGGTCATGGGGATGAAGGATGACATCATTCTTTTCGCAGTTCGCCGCCCAGCACAGAACATCAGCACCCGGGGACACAAACAAGACAAGCAGCCTCAATGGCACCCGGAAGAGCTGTGAAGAATCACAGCGGTCCAAAGCGAGCTGCGCCCGCGAGGAAGAACCGCGCGAAGCGCTTTGGGACTGCGGCAATTTTTTGCCGCTTTGCGAGGTGCCTGCGGCTCCCAAGTATGACCGCGGAGCATGAGGACATTTCCTAACCGCCTGAGGGCTCCACGCTGAAATCCACAATCATTCCGTCCAGCGGAAGCCACGACCAGACGCCGCCGATGTCATCCTTGGCAAACTGACGGACCACCGTCCGGAAAACTTTGGTCGTCCATTGTTTCTCCCGCAGGCGGCGATGGAACACGCCGATGATTTTCGCCCGGGCCAATTCGGAGAGGGCGACCTGGCCTTCCTGATCTCGTCTCGCCCGCACGGCTGCGGACTCCGTTTCCGGAACATAGTATTTGGCCAGCGTGGAGGTGTCGCAAAAAAGCATGTCCTCTATCGATCTCCCGGCACCGCGTCCAAATCTTCGTGCACATCCCGCGACCGCGACTTGGCGAGAAGGGCCGCGTAGGCGGGCAGCAGAGTCCTCCGCCGCGAGGTTGCGCGATGAAGGTGGGGCGCGGTCAGCAAAGCCACGTGCTTGCCGCGGTCACGCCTTCGCCCGGGGTCTGGCCATGGCTCCTTGTTCCGGCTCACACGTTGAACCGGAAGTCCATCACGTCGCCGTCCTGCACGATGTATTCCTTGCCCTCGATGCGCAATTTGCCGACTTCGCGGGCCTTCGCTTCGGAGCCAAGGGTGATGAGGTCCTCATAAGCCATTGTCTGGGCGGCGATGAAGCCGCGTTCGAAGTCGCTGTGAATGACGCCGGCGGCCGCAGGGGCTTTGTCCCCGGCGTGGATCGTCCAAGCGCGGGTTTCTTTCGGGCCAGTGGTGAAGTAAGTGCGCAGACCGAGCAGATGATAGACGGCGCGAATGAGCAAACTGACCCCGCTGTCGGCCACACCGAGGCCGGCGAGGAATTCCTGGGCTTCCTCCGGCGGCAACTCGGCCAGTTCGCTTTCAATCTGCGCGCTAATGACCACCGCTTCACTGCCGTGGTGCGCCGCGGCGTAGTCGCGGACGGCCTGGATGTGGGCGTTGTCGCCGCCGGCCAGTTCGTTTTCCCCCACGTTGCAGGCGAAGATGGTCGGCTTGCTCGTGAGGAGAAAAAACTCGCGGATGAGCTTGCGCTCCTCGTCTGTCAGCTCGGCTGTGGCGGCCGGCTTGCCGGAATCAAGGTGCGGGAGGATTTTTTCGCAGAGGGCGAGTTCGGCTTTGGCTGTCTTGTCGCCCGAGCGCGCGCCCTTGGCCAGGCGTTCGGCGCGTTTCTTGATGCCGGCGAGATCGGCGAGGATGAGTTCCGTCGTGATGATCTCGATGTCGCGGACCGGATCAACCGAGCCGGAGACGTGGTGGATGTCGTCGCTCTCGAAGCAGCGCACCACCTGCACGATGGCGTCGACTTCGCGGATATGGCTGAGGAACTGGTTGCCCAGCCCTTCGCCTTCGCTCGCCCCCTTGACCAGGCCGGCGATATCCACGAACTCAATGGCCGTTGGAATTGTTTTTTCCGATTTGGTCTGGGCGGAGAGCCGGTCGAGGCGCTCGTCGGGGACGCTGACGATGCCGACATTCGGTTCGATCGTGCAGAAGGGGAAATTGGCCGCGGTGGCCTTGCGCGTGCGGGTGACCGCGTTGAAGAGGGTGGATTTGCCAACATTGGGCATTCCGACGATTCCGGCTTTCAGCATAGGTGCTGACCGTATCGGTGCGGAGCGGCGGATAGAAGAAGATTGCGGAGGGCGCCTCGGTGCAAAATGGCGGCTTTATTTTCCGGTGGAGGGCGGAACAATGGGGCCATGGTCCAACTAGATCGCGTGGTGGAGCATGCCAGCCGCTACCTCCGCGTGGCGGAGATCGAGGATTATCCCGGGGCGCACAATGGTTTGCAGGTTGGAAACGGAGGCTCGGTCAGCCGGGTTCTGGCCGCGGTGGACTCCGGCCTCCCAACCCTGCGTCAGGCCGCGGCCTGCGGGACCGGCTCTCTGCTCGTCGTGCATCACGGGCTGTTCTGGTCGGGCGTGGAGATGGTCACTGGTGTCTGGCAGGAAAAGTTGGAGGTCATGCGCCGGGCGGACCTTGCGGTTTACTCGGTGCACCTGCCCCTCGATGCGCATGAGGTCGTGGGCAACAATGTGCTCCTGGCCCGCGCGCTGGGCTTGCGTGGATTGAAGCCCTTTCTCGGCTTCGGCCGGGTGGGGACGTTTTCCGGATCGCGTGCCGATCTGGTTCGAGCGGCCAAAGCCGCAACCAACCGCGCTCCGCTGGTCTGCGCGGCTGGCCCGGCCAAACCGCGCCGGGTGGGTGTCGCCACCGGCGGGTCCGGCGACAAGGTGGAAGAAGCCGCGGCGGCCGGAGTGGACACGTTCGTGGTCGGCGAAGGGCCGCAATGGAGTTGGGTGCGGGCGGAGGAACTCGGAATCAACGTGATCTACGCCGGCCACTACGCGACCGAGACTTTCGGCGTGAAGGCACTGGCCGCGCACCTTGCGAAAAAATTCCGTCTGCCGTGGGAGTTCATCGACCATCCGATCCCGCTGTGATCCCGCGGGAGTTTTTCACCCAGTCACCCGTCGAATGCGCCCGGGCGCTGGTTGGTTGCGAGTTGGTCTGGGGACGATGCAGCGGCATCGTTGTCGAATGCGAGGCCTACGCGGCGGCGGGCGACCCGGCCTGCCACACTTTTTCGCGTCCCTCGGCCCGCGAATTCGTGACCCGGCATCGCGCCGGCGCGGCCTATGTTTACCTCAATTACGGGATGCACTGGATGCTGAATGTTCTCGTCCGGGGCGAGCAGGATGGTTTTGTGCTCTTGCGGGCGATCGAGCCGCGAGTGGGCGTGGCGGCCATGCGGGAAAGGCGGGGAGGAAAGGAGGGCCGCGAACTGAGCGGCGGTCCGGGGCGTCTGGCGGCGGCGCTCGGAGTGACCGGTCGCGATCACGGGACTGACTTTTGCTCCTCCTCCCGCCGGTGTTTTCTCCCCGGCGGTTCCGCCGACGTCGTGGCCGACGGACGCATCGGGATTTCCCGCGCGCAGGATTTTCCGTGGCGCTTTTCCTTGCGCGACAACCGGTTTGTCAGCGTTCCCCCTCGCGGATAAAAAAAACCAAGCCGCGGGTTTTAGCCCGCGACTTGGTCAGAAAGGGAAAATTCCCCCCTTGAGTCTGGTCAGACTACTTGCTGTAGCTGACGGGAGCCGGAGCCGGTTTCGGCTTGCTGGCGCAGGCGCCGAGGCCGAGCGAAGCGGCGGCAACGGCGACGATGGCAATGATGCGAATGATGTTCATTTCTAGGTTCACCCCCTTCCAATGCAATTGATGCAAGGGTCGAATCTGACACAGCCACCGCAGGGGACAACGAAAATCTCAGAAAAAATCAGGCCTGCCCGCCGGGCGAAAGTCCCTCCAACGGTGGCACAATGGTCACCGGAGTCCCGGCGGACACCATGTCGTGGAGGGTGATCATGTCCTCGTTGCGCAAGCGCACGCAGCCATGGCTGGCCGGCGAACCGATCAGGTGCTCCTGGTTCGTCCCGTGGATGTAGACATAGCGTGCGAGAGTGTTGCTGTTCTCCGGGTCAAGTCCGTCGAGGGTCAAAACGCGGCTGAGCACATGGTCTTCCTCTCCGCCAGGCGGCGCGGTCTCGCCGGTGGCCAACCGCGAGCGAAAGATGCTCCAGGCGGGGGCTCCGTCTCCGATTTTCTCGCGAATGACAAAACGTCCGGTGGGCGTGCGATAGCTGCCCTCCTCGGACCCGAGCCCGAAGCGCGAGGTCGAGACTGGAAACTCCCTGAGCACCGTCGCCCCATCGACCACCCGCAAGGTCTGGGTGGCGACGTCCACCACCACGTGGCGCGGGGCGGGGGCGGGTTTGGTCGCAGCTTTCTTGATCGCCATGGTTGGTCTGTCGGCTATTTTAGCGGGTTCTTCAATGAGCAGGACTTACCATGTGGCCATCGCGGGTGCAACCGGTGCCGTCGGCATCGAAATGATGCGCGTGCTGGAGCGGCGGAATTTTCCGGTGGGAAAACTCACCCTCCTGGCCTCTGCGCGCTCGGTGGGCAAAATGCTGGAATTCCGCGGTCAACCCGTCGAGGTGAACGAATTGACGCCCGACGCATTCACCGGGGTCGACTTTGCGCTTTTGAGCGCGGGCGGCGGCATTTCGAAAGAATTCGCCCCGGCCGCCGTCCGGGCCGGGGCCGTGGTGATCGACAACTCGTCGGCCTTCCGCCTCGATCCGCAGGTGCCGCTGGTCGTCCCCGAGATCAATCCCGAGGCGGCGCATGATCACCATGGCATCATTGCGAACCCGAATTGCACCACCGCGATCACGCTCATGGGGCTGTGGCCGCTGCATCAGGCCTTTGGCGTGCGCCGCCTCTGGGCGTCGAGTTATCAGGCGGTCTCGGGCTCCGGTGCCCAGGCCATCGCGGAACTGAAAGCACAGGTCGAGGCCCTGGCCCGTGGCGAGGAAGCTCCCCGTGCCATCTACCCGTGGCAAATCGCCTTCAACGTCATCCCCCAAGTCGATGCCTTCCTCGAATCCGGCTACACCAAGGAGGAGATGAAGATGGAAAACGAAGGCCGCAAAATCATGGGCCTGCCGGATTTCCGCGCCTCGGTCACCTGCGTGCGTGTCCCGGTCTATCGCGCCCATAGCGTGGCCATCAGTGCCGAGTTCGAGCGCCCGGTTTCCGTCTCCGCTGCGCGGGCGGCCTTGGAAGCCGCACCCGGCTTGCGCGTGGTGGATGAACCCTCTCGCCACGGCTACCCCGTGCCGCTGCATGTCGCCGGGAAGGATGATTGCGAAATCGGCCGACTGCGCCTCGATTGCGCGCTGGAAAACGGCCTCGCTTTCTGGATCTGCGGCGACCAGCTCCTCAAGGGCGCGGCGCTCAACGCCGTGCAGATTGCGGAATTGCTGGTCGAGGCCTGACCCGCCCGGCGCGCCAAGACCGAGAGCAAAATGGGGCAGGAGAAACTCGCGCAGAGACGCGGAGGCGCAGAGTTTTGTGGAGACAGAATGACTCGCTTGAAAGTCCGTGAAATCGGCTGCAGCCTCCACTTCCCAGCGCCTCTGCGTCTCTGCGGGAGCTTGGTTTGTTGGTTTTGGGTTGATTCGGGCTACTGCCTCCTTCCTCGCCATCGAGAAACGGTGCCGCCCCCATGCGTCAGGCCGTGGCCTCGGTGTGCAGGAGGATAGCCGCCGCGATGACCGGCTGGACCCACTCGGGCGCGCCGGAGAGGTCGGCGGGGGCGGTGATGCGGCCGCCTTGCATTTCCAGCCACAGCACCGGACGCGGCGCACGGCCCTCGGCCGGGTCCGCTTCCTCGGAGTTGTCGTAGACGCGCAGGTGATGAATGAGCGGCAGAAGCCGGATGAGGTTCTCGCGGCTGCGCGTCCATCGCTCGCGGATTTTTCCCGGCGGAATGTCGTGTCCGCCCCGCGCCACACGCGCCCGCACGCGCCGCATGTGCAGCTCCGTGCTGGCCAGGCCCCAGAACCAGATGTTCGCACGGTGTCCGGCCCGGGCGGCGCGTTCCAGCAGTTCCGCGATGGTGCGTCCGCCCAGTGTTGTCTCGAAGCGGTAGTCGCGTCCCCCGGCGACGGCCTGTTCGAGCAGGGCCCGCCCGATTTGCCAGGCCTGCCCGTTGGCCAAGGCTTCGGAAATGTCGGGATGCAAGGAACGGATCTCCCGCGCCACGGTGTCGGGATTGAAGACCGGCGCACCCTCCTCCCCGAACGCGGACTCCCCGAGGCTCGACTTGCCGGCGCCGTTGACGCCAGCAAGGACATGAATCACCGGATCAGCCACGTGCGCCGCCCTTTCCTTGCTGTTCCAGGGCCGTGCGCCGGGCGGCTGCTACCGCGGCCGCGCCCAGCTCCGCCGGTGTTGCGCTGAACGCCCGCTCCGCCGCCGCCCTCTGCTCCGGCCCCTGCATCCGGTCGAGCATCCCGCGATACTTTTCCATCAGCCCCTGCAAGTATTCCGGCTCCTGCCCGGTGAGCGCCTCGTAGGCCTCGACCGAGAGCAGCACGGCGCGCGGTTTGTCGTGCCGCGTGATGGCCACGGCCCGCCGGGCGGCCACTTGGTCGAACACATCCGCCGTGGAGTTCTTCAACTCGGTGGCGGTGACAGAGGGCAATTCGCGCACGCGGGCGCTCACGCTGGAGGACGGGCGGTATTCAGTGGTCATAATATATAATTTAGCTATTTTGGGTATATTCGTCAATCTGGACGCGCGTCGTCGTCTTCAAGTCATCGCGTCCCCGGCTGCTGTCGGGGCGTATTTCCAGCTGTGGATGCGTTTCCCGCCACGCGTCAATCCGCGCTCCAGCGTCTTGACGAATTCCTGTCCGTAGCCTCGCGCTATGCGGCGGAGCGCAACCATGTTCTGCCGGGCCATCCGAACGTCTCGCGGCTGTCCGCGGCCCTCAGGCACCGGCTGATCACCGAAGCGGAAGTCGTGGAGGCGGCCATGCGGCAGCACTCGTTTCGCGCGGTGGAAAAATTCCTGCAGGAGGTGCTTTGGCGGAGCTATTGGAAGGGATGGCTCGAAATGCGGCCTCCGGTTTGGGCGCGCTACCGGACCTCGGCCGATCATCTGGTGGGCAACATCGACCCGGATATGGCCGCGGCGTGCCGTGAAGTGGCGGAAGGACGATCGCGTTCAGGCGTGATGAACCACTTCGCGCGCGAACTGAGGGAGACCGGCTACATGCACAACCACGCACGGATGTGGTGGGCGTCGTTCTGGATCCACCATTGCGGGTTGCCGTGGGAACTCGGGGCGCAGCATTTTTTCCGGCATCTGCTCGATGCGGACCCGGCGAGCAACACCCTGAGTTGGCGCTGGGTCGCTGGTCGGCAAACGCGGGGCAAAGCCTACCTCGCCTCGGCGCAGAATGTTCGCAAATTCTGTGCGCCGGAGATTCTCGAGCGCGCTGGCGATGTCGGATTCGACGGGCGGGCGTCGGCGCGGGCATCCGTTGACGACGAACACGCCGACGTAACGGCGGCTGTGTTGCCCTTGCTTTCGCAAAGCGTTGATCCCCGCGCGTGCCAGCAGCGCGTGGCCTTGGTGCTGCACGACGAGGACCTGTGCTTGGAAACCAGCCCCGCGGCCGGAGTCCGCCCGGTCGTGATCCTGCAGTTCATAAAGGAGGAGCGGCTTCTTCCCCCGCGGGCGCATTGGCTCGGGCAGGCGCGGGCGGATGCGGCGCGTCGCACCCGCGAGCACTTCCGCTGCGAGGTGCGGGCCTGCTCCACGCGGGCCGAGATCGCGGCGGCCGGCGCGGCGGAAAAAATTGAGCGGGTCGTGATGATGGAGCCTCACGTCGGGCCGCTGCGCGATCATTTGCAGGGCCTGGCGGACGAGCCATCGCTCCGTGGTGTGGGCATGGATCACCTTCGCCGTCGGTGGGACGCTGAATTACTGCCGCAGGCCAACCGCGGCTTCTTTCCGTTTTGGAACAAAGTCGGGCGGCGGTTGGAGAAGTCGGGCCTGGAGGGGCTGGTATGAGGGGCGTGGCCAAGGCGAACCTCCCGGCGAAGTTTTGTGCGGCCTGCGGACGCAGCTTTCGCTGGCGCAAAAAGTGGGAGCGCGACTGGGCCGCGGTGCTTTATTGCAGTGACGCCTGCCGCAGCGGACGCCGTGAAGCGCGTCGGCGCACCGAGGGGAAAAAGCCGTGAGGCCACCTCCCGTCAACCTCGTCTGGTTCAAGCGCGACCTGCGGGTCGAGGACCATGAACCGCTGGTGGCCGCGGCCGCAGACGGTCCGGTGCTCGGGCTCTTCATCTACGAGCCGGAACTTTACCGCACGGCAGAGTTCGATCCCTCGCATCTTGTCTTCCTCAACCAATGCCTCGCGGATCTCACGAAGGCTTTGGCTGCACGCGGTGGCGCGCTGATCACGCGCCATGGCGAGGCGGTCGACGTGCTGGAGCGCTTGGCCGACGAGTGGACGGTCGCGGCCCTTTACTCGCACGAGGAGACGGGCAACATGATCACCTACCGTCGCGACCAGCGCGTGGCGGCGTGGGCCGCGAGGCGTGGTATCCCGTGGTGCGAGTTTCGTCAGGATGGCGTGATCCGCCGGTTGAAGAGTCGCGACGGCTGGTCGGCTCGCTGGGCTGGGCGCATGGGGCGCCCGGTAGTCGCCGCACCGAGGCAAATCTTGTCGCCGGGCCATGTCCCAAGCGTCGGCCTGCTCGCTCCCGCGGACCTTAGTCTGCCGGCCAGCGGCAAGCCGGACGCTCCGCACGGCGGCGAGCGCGCGGCGGCCGCAGCTCTGGCATCCTTCCTGCACGATCGCGGAGTGAACTATCGGGCGGACATGTCGAGCCCGGTCACGGGCTGGGATGGATGCTCCCGCTTGAGTGCGCATCTCGCTTTTGGCTGCATCAGCATGCGCACGGTCCATCAGACGACGGTGGGGCGCGTGGCCGAGTTGCGCGCCATCGAGCGCGGCGGCGGAGAGGTGGACCGTCGTTGGTTCGGGTCCTTGTCGAGCTTCGGGGCGCGGTTGCGCTGGCACTGCCACTTCATGCAGAAACTCGAAGATGAGCCGCGGATCGAATTCGAGAATTTCTCCCGCGCCTTCGATGGGTTGCGGGAGGGATTTTCCGCCTCCCTCGAAGCACAAGAGCGCCTCCGCCGTTGGCAGGACGGAACCACGGGCTACCCGATGGTTGACGCCTGCATGCGTGCGGTGCGGGCCACCGGATGGCTGAACTTCCGCATGCGGGCGATGGTGGCAAGTTTCGCGTCGTATCACCTCTGGCTGCACTGGCGCGAGCCGGCGATCTTCCTCGCCCGGCACTTTCTCGATTTCGAGCCGGGCATTCATTTCAGCCAATTTCAAATGCAGTCCGGCACGACGGGCATCAACACGATCCGGATCTACTCACCGGCCAAGCAGGCACTCGATCAGGATCCGCGAGGCGTCTTCATCCGACGCTGGCTGCCCGAACTGGCGGGCGTTCCGGAATCCTGGCGGTCCCAGCCGCACCTGATGCCGCCAGAGATGCAGAAACGCTGCGGCTGCGTCATTGGCACGGACTACCCGGCACCGATCGTGGACCACGCCTCCGCTGTCGCGATGGCCAGGCAGCGGTTGTCCACCGCCCGCAAGCATCCGGAGGCTCGAACGGAATCGCGTCGCGTCCTCGGAAAACACGGCAGCCGCAAGCGCCCCGCCCGCCGTCAAAACTAGGATTCATGGCGGGTTTCGCTGGATTGATCCTCGCTTGGCGCTAGGTCGCGTCAGACCCGCCGACCAGCAGGCAGATTTCACCGCGGGGGGGCTGGGTCTCGGCGCGGGCAGACAACTCGGCCGCGGGGCCGCGCCAGTATTCTTCGAATTTCTTGCTCAATTCTCGGGCGACGCAGACGGGGCGGTCGGGGGCGAGTTCGGCCAGGACGGCGAGGGAGCGGGCGATGCGGTGGGGGGACTCGAAAAAGATGCTGGTTTCGCCGCGGGCCAGGGCGCTCTCGAGGACGTTGCGGCGGCGGCCGGATTTGACCGGGAGGAATCCGCCGAAATAAAACTCATGCAACGGCAAGCCTGAGCCGACGAGGGCGGGGATGATGGAGGAGGGGCCGGGGAGGACGGTGAACTCGAGGCCGCGCTCGATGCAGGCGCGGACCATGCGGAATCCGGGGTCGGAAATGCCCGGCGTGCCGGCGTCGGTCAGCAGGGCGATGTTTTCGCCCCGCCCGAGCCGGTCGGTCAGCTCGGCCGCACGGGCGCCTTCGTTGTGTTCATGAAGACTGATGAGCGGCCGGCTGATCCCGTGGTGGCGGAGGAGGATGCCGGCGTGGCGCGTGTCCTCGGCAGCGATGAGGTCGGCCTCGCGCAGGAGGCGGAGCGCCCGCAGGGTGATGTCCTCAAGGTTCCCGACCGGAGTGGGGACGAGCGTGAGCAATTGGTCAGAAGCCTTCGCTGAGGCGGCTGGTCAGCTTGACCGCGGCATCGGAGAAGGCGAGGGGCAACGCTTGGGTCTCATCGGTCTGGAGATCGCCGGTGACGAAGAAGCTGGTCTGACCGGTGACCTGACCGCTCATCAAGGTGCGTCCCCCGACGTCCTCGATCACCTCGAAACGCACGGTGGTGAAAAGGAGAAATTCGCTCGTGGCCAGAACATTGCCGCGGACCGAGCGCGCCGGCTGTCGGCTGACCGAGGTCAGGGTGGTGTTGACCGTGGCATCGGCCTCGTCGCCGAGGGCAATCGAGTAGGTCCCGTCGCTTTGGATCTGCTTGACGATGGTGTCGGCCAGCAGGGCCTCGACATTGGGTTCGAGGGTCTCGTTGCGTGAGACCGGCACGGAGAGCGTGTTGATGCCCTCCATTGTCCGCGGGCGCGCGTCGCCCAAGGTATAGCATCCGGCCAGCAGCGCGGCACAGGCCACGAGCAGGAAGGCGCGCGCGATCATTCGAGCGGCGGGAGTTCGGGCTCGACGGGCGGCAGGTCGGCCGGCGGGGTCATGAGGTCGGGGCCGGCGGGTTCGCTCTGCGGGCGGACATCATTCGCCGAGGTGCGCAGCCGCGGCTTCGGGGCGGGCAGTTCCTCCGGCGGGGCCACGGCGGAAACCGGTGGTCCCGAGTAATTGCTCAAGGCGGAGGTCTGAACTTGGTTCTGCGTGCGGCGGCGGAGGGCGGCAAGTTCGCCGGTCTCGGCCCGCTCGGTGCCGGCCCGGAGTTCCTCTTCGCCGACCGTGGCGCGGATCTCCTCGATGCGTTGCTGGGCGAAAGTGGAATCCTCGGTGCCGGGTTGGCGCCGGACGACGTCGGCGTAGTAGATGACGGCCGCGCGGTAGTTCTCACTGCGGTCGTAGAATTTCGCGATGGAGAGGAGGTCGGTGGATTCGCGGTTGCTCATCTGGGCGAGATTCTCCCGCGCCTGGGCGGCCTTCTCGCTGCCCGGATGCTCGAAAAGAAACTCGTCGAAGGTGTTCCGTGCGTCGACTGCGGCGGACAGGTCCTTCGACCGCGAGGTGGCCTCGGTGTATTGCACGTAGCCGATCTGGTAAAGCGCGTCGGACGCGTATTTGCTCGTGGGGTAGCGGTCAATGATGACCTGATAGGCGGCGGTGGCCTTGTCGTATTCCTTCTGGTTCTCGAGGCTTTGGCCGAGCTTGAACTGGATGGCCGGGGCGAATTTGGCGTAGGGCGCGTCGGCCATGATGGCCTCATACATTTCCGTCGCGCGGTCGTAGCGGCGGTTCTCCATGGCCGTGTCGGCGATGGCGGTCATCGAGTTCACGGCCTCGTCGAACTCGCGGGCCTGGGGATAATTTTTAAGCAGCTCCTGGTAAGACTCAAAGGCCCGCTTCGAGGCGCCGACGGAATCATAGAGCTGCCCGAGCCGGAACTGCGCCGCCGGGGCCGTGGGGGCGAGGGGGTAAAGTTTGACCGATTTGCGGTAATCCGCGATGGCGCGCTTGGTGTCTCCGCCAGCCTCCCAATCGCGGGCCTGCTGGGCCAGGGCCGCGGCTTCGGAGTTGTAGGCTCCCGCGTCGGAGGGTTGCTGGGCAAAAACGGGCAAGGTCCCCGCGGCGAGCCCGAGGCAGAGCAAGATGAGTGGGAGAATCCCGGAAAGGCGCATGGAAAGGTCGAAAGTAGGAAGGTCGCGCGGGGGCGTCAAGCCGCGAGGACCGCCCGCCCGGGGGTCCCGTGGTTGCATCAGAGGATCGGCATGGCAGATTGGGCGGCATGCCGACAACCAGCTTTCTGCTTCCTGCCTACAACGAGGAGGCCTACATCGGTCGCGCGGTGGAGTCCGTGCACCGCGCCGCGGCAGCCTGTGGCTTGGCCGATTATGAAGTCGTGGTCTGTGACAATGCCTCGACCGACCGCACAGCCGCGCTGGCCCGCGAGGCCGGAGCGCGGGTGGTTAACGAACCACACCGCCAGATCGCCCGGGCCCGCAACGCCGCCGCGGCGGCCTCGACCGGCGAGTGGTTGGTCTGGCTGGATGCCGATGCCATGCTTACGCGGGAGGTGTTGGCCCCGGCCCTGGCGGCGCTCGCCGGGGGAAAAATCTCCGGCGGGGGCGCTCAGGTGGACCTCGAGGGGGTGCCGCTCACCCGGGCCACGCGGGCCACGATTGCGGGTTGGAACTGGGCGGCACGGACCTTCCGTCTCGCCGCGGGCTCGTTCTTTTTCGCCCGGCGGGACGGATGGGCCGAGACCGGAGGGTTCAACGAGCGCGTCTATGCCGGCGAGGAGCTGGGTTTTGCCCGCGAGCTGAAGCGCTGGGGGAAGCTGCGCGGCCTCGGTTTTGCGGTCATCCTGCACCCGGTGCCCTCGTCGGCCCGCAAGGTTCAGCAATTCACCAGCTGGCAGGCCATTCGCCTTCTTCTCATCTGCGCCTGGCCGGGCAACCGCAGCCGACGTGACCGTTGCGCTTTTTGGTATGAGCGGCCACCGCAAGTTCAGTCATGAGAATTGAGGGTTGAGGCAGGCGGCCCTTATCTTGCCGGTCTCAACCCGTTGCTCCCACCGCCCTGATGATCTACCTCGATAACAACGCCACGACGCCGGTGGACCCGCGGGTCCTCGAAGTCATGCTGCCTTTCCTTGGGGACAGTTTCGGCAACCCATCGAGCGCGCACGGTCCCGGCCGCGTCGCACGCCAGGCGGTCGCCCGCGCCCGGGGGCAGGTCGCGGTGCTCCTGGGTGCGGAGGCCGATGGCCTCGTCTTTACCAGCGGGGGAACCGAATCAATCAACACCGCCGTGCGCGGTGCCCTCGCCGCGCAACCGGGCAAGCGGCACATCATCACCTCCGCCATCGAGCACAGCACGACAAAAAATCTTTGCGAGCAACTGGCCCGCGAGGGTTGCGAAATCACCATGCTCCCAGTCGATCATGCGGGCCGCCCCGATCTCGCGCAATACGCGGAGGCTCTCCGCGCGGACACCGCGATCGTCACGGTCGTCTGGGCCAACAACGAAACCGGCGTCCTTTTTCCCGTGGAGGAAATGGCCCGACTGGCGGACGAGCGGCGCATTGTGTTCCACGCCGATGCGGTTCAGGCAGCCGGCAAGGTTGATCTTGACCTCGCGCGGGTGCCGGTCCATCTGCTCTCGCTCTCGGCCCACAAATTCCACGGACCGAAGGGTGTCGGGGCGCTGTATATCCGGCCCGGGCTGGGGCTTCCGGCTCTGCTCCGGGGCGGCGGTCAGGAAAATGGCCGCCGTGGCGGCACGGAGAATGTGCCCGGTGTGGTCGGGCTCGGGGCCGCGGCGGAACTGGCGCACGCCGCCCTCGCCGCGGAGATGCCGCGCGTCACCGCCTTGCGTGATGATTTCGAGGACGCGGTGCGGGCGCGTTTTCCCGCGGCGCGTTTTCACGGCGACCCGGCGCACCGTCTGCCCAACACGACCAACTTTGCCCTCCCCGGCTTCGAGGCCGAGGGATTGCTCATCGGGCTGGACCGACTCGGAGTCGCCTGCTCGGTCGGCTCGGCCTGCAGCAGCGGGACGCCCGACGCCTCGCATGTTCTCCGCGCCATGGGCGTATCCGACGACGAGGCCCGGTCGAGTTTGCGGTTCTCGTTCAGCCGGATGAATACCGCCGACGAGGCCGGGGCGGCCGTCGAAGCTTTGGCCGAGGCGGCGCGGCGTTTGCGCGGGGGCGCCTTGGGCGATTGACGCCCCGCGGGAAATCTGGGAGTCTTGCCGACCCGTTTATGCGTCATACCTTGTCCGTCCTTGTTGAGAACCGTTTCGGCGTGCTGGCCCGTGTAGCCGGCATGTTCAGCGGCCGCGGCTTCAACATCGACACCCTCAACGTCGCCCCGACGCTCGACCCCTCGATGTCGCGCATGACCATCGTGGTGCGCGGCGACGACAAGATCCTCGATCAGGTGACCAAGCAGACCGAGAAGCTGGTCGATGTGATCAAGGTGGAAGATTTTCATGACGGCGAATTTGTCGACCGCGAGCTCGTGCTCATGCGCGTGGACGTGACCCCGCAGACCCGCGCGGAGGTTTTGCAGATCTGCGACGTCTTCCGGGCCAAGATCATCGATGTGCGTTTGGACAAACTCGTCATCGAAATCACCGGCACCGAAGGAAAAATGACCAAATTCATCTCGCTCATGCAGCATTTCGGCATCAGCGAAATCACCCGCACCGGCAAGGTCGCGCTTTCGCGCACGGCCGACGCCTAAGTTTTTATCCCATGGCAGCAAAAATCCACACAGACAAAGACGCCGACCTCAAGCACCTCAAAGGCAAGACGGTCGCCGTGATCGGTTTCGGTTCACAGGGCCACGCCCACGCCCTCAACCTCAAGGAAAGCGGCGTCAAGGTCATCATCGGCCTCTACCCTGGCAGCAAAAGCCGGGCGGTGGCCAAGAAGAAGGGCTTCACCGTCCTCGACACCGCCGCGGCGGTGAAGAAGGCCGACATCATTTTTGTCGCCGTGCCCGACACCAAGATCCCGGCCGTCTACAACAAGGACATCGCCCCGCACCTGAAGAAGGGCAAGACGCTGCTCTTCAGCCACGGCTTCGCCATCCATTTCAAGACGATCAAGCCGCCCAAGGACATCGACGTCATCATGGTCGCGCCCAAGGGCCCCGGCCATATCGTCCGCCGGCAGTTCACCGAGGGCAAAGGCGTGCCCAGCCTCATCGCCATCTACCAGAACCCGAGCAAGTCGGCCAAAAAAGTCGCCCTCGCCTGGGCCAAGGGCATCGGCGGCACCCGCGCCGGCGTGATCGAGACAACCTTCAAGGAAGAAACCGAGACCGACCTTTTCGGCGAGCAGACCGTGCTTTGCGGCGGCGCTTCCGCGCTGGTTCTGGCCGGCTACGAGACCCTGGTCGAGGCCGGTTACCAGCCCGAGATGGCCTACTTCGAGTGCCTGCACGAATTGAAACTCATCGTCGATCTGATGAACGAAGCCGGCATCGCGGGCATGCGTTTCAGCATTTCCGACACGGCCAAATGGGGCGATATCGCCGTCGGGCCGAAGATCATCGACTCCAGCGTGAAGAAGCGCATGAAGGTCGCGCTGGCCGAGATCCAGTCGGGCAAGTTCGCCCGCCAGTGGATTGCCGAAGACAAAAACGGCCGCAAAAAATACAACGCCCTGATGAAGAAGGGCGAGAAGCACGGCATCGAAAAAACCGGGGCCCGTCTGCGCGGACTCATGCCTTGGATCGCCAAGCGCAATCTCAAAGGCGCCCAAGCCTCTTACTCTTGATTTAGGTATCCCCGGACCGACCCCGCGGCGCCGCAAGGTCCGCGGGGTTCTTTTTGGGCCGGCGGGGCGGGGCGACGGTTCATCGGAACCATGTCCGCGGGGCTTCCCCTTGGCGGATATTCTGCCCTATGGTCCGCCCATGCCATCCGCCGACCAGCCCTGCGCCGTGCGCCTCGCGGATCTCGACCAATCGAACAGCTACACCGCGGAGCGTTACCGGGAGAAAATGAAGGAGGGGCACCTCCGCCTGCTCCAACTCCAGCACGCGCTCAAAGACGCCAAACGTAGTGTCATCATCGTCGTGGAAGGGCCTGACGCCGCGGGCAAGGGCGGTGCGATCAAGCGGTTGGTCGAGCGTCTTGATCCGCGCCACCTCCGGGTTTACTCCACGATCAAGCCGACCTCCGAGGAATACGCCCGCCATTATTTCTGGCGCTTCTGGAACAAGCTCCCACCCCGCGGGGAAATGGCCATCTTTGACCGCTCCTGGTATGGCCGCGTGCTCGTCGAGCGCGTCGAGGGATTCTGCACCAAGCCCGAGTGGAAGCGGGCCTATGGCGAGATCAACGAATTCGAGCGCGTGCTCCACGATGATGGCGTGATCATCGTAAAATTCTGGCTCCACATCACCAAGCAGGAGCAGATGGCGCGTTTCAAAAAGCGCGCGGAAGACCCGCTCAAGCATTGGAAAATCACCGACGAGGACTGGCGCAATCGCAACCGCTGGGCGGACTACATCAAGGCCGCCGAGCAAATGTTCGCCGAAACCTCGCCCGCCTTTGCCCCCTGGCATGTTCTCCCGGCCAACTTCAAGTGGTATGCCCGGGTGAAGGTCCTCAAAACCGTCTGCGACTCCCTCGGGAGCGCGCTGGGCCTTCGTTAGAGCTCCTCGTCCCGATTCCCGCCGCGTTCCGCATGCAAACCGTGAAACACACGGTGGATGAGCGGAGCGGCCAGAACCCCCACCATCGTAACGACCAGCAGCGTGGAGAAAAGGGCGTAGAGCGAGGAGAAGAGTTTGAGCGAATTGGCTGAGCTGCGCTCCGTGTAGAGCGGCCCAGCGCCGCTCATCAGCATGCTCGCTTCAAGGAAGGAATCGACGAAATCGAGATCAGAGATCGCGATGTAGCCGACGGTGCCGATGGCCAGGGCGACCGCGACAATCCCAGCAACCAAGACCACCTGAGTGCCCATACGCCGGATGAAGACCTGACGGGTGGCCAAGGGCTCGGTATGATGTTCCCAGAGCATGCTGCACCACAGCTTTACGCCAACTTTGGCCCGGGGCCAACCCTGCCCGTGGCCCAACCGGCGTTGAAGCCTGTTTTTTATGTTGTGGCGTTTGAACAAAGAAGTCAAACGGTTGTCTGAATTTACAGAGTAACGCAGTGCATGCGGTGTGGCCTGCGTCCTCGAATGAAAATGTGGCGCAACCTTGACAAGAAAAGGAAATCTGGGAAGTTGACCCTTCCCCAGATGATTGCTCCCCCCGTCCGGTGGCGTTGGATTCTCGCCGCTCTGCTCGGCTGTCTCCTCTTTGCCGGAGGCCAGCTCCCTTCCGCCCGTGCCGAGGCCATGCTGCAATTGTTCAATGTCTCCTGGGCGGAGGTCGCCCAAAAAATGCCCGAACTGGCCGAGGCGGGTTACGGGTCTTTGTGGCTGCCGCCCCCCACCAAGGCGTCCGGTGGGCTCTCGGTCGGCTATGATTTGTGGGATCCATTCGACCTCGGCTCGAAGGACCAGCGCAACACCGTGCGCACCCGCTATGGCACCGAGGCCGACCTGCTTCACATGATGGAAGTGGCCCACCGCTTCGGCCTTCGCGTCTATTTCGATAACATCATGAACCACCGGGCCTTCGACGTGCCCGGCTTCAACGAGACCACGCCGATCGACGTGTATCCGGGCATGGTGCCGGAGGATTTTCACCTGCGCAAAACCGAGGACGGATTCTACCGCAAATGGGACAACACGCGGGACTGGAACAGTGCCTGGCAGGTGCAAAACCTCGGCTTGGCCGACCTCATCGACATTGCGCACGAAACACCCAACGCCAACTTTGGCACGACCGAAGGCTCGACCCACCCGAAGTATTCGTTCGTCCGCGACCTTGAGCGCCCCGCGCAATACGACCGCGATGCTGCGGGCAACGTGAAGTATTTCGGCTGGCTCATCGACCAGGCCCGCGACGCCCTCGGCACGAATGCCACGCCCGAGCAACTCCGCCTCCACGCCCGGCAATACGTGGCCGACAACGCCAACGCCTACAAGGAGGATGTCGGCGGTTATCTCATCCGCGCGGCTCGCTGGAAGATCGACCGGACCAAGGCTGACGGCCTCCGCCTCGACGCCGTCAAGCACGTGCCGGACTACTTCTTCGGGCAGCAGTCGGGGACGAACAAGGACACGAGCGACGCCGGCTACCTCGGCGGCGTGCAGCGTCAGTTCAACCTGACCCGCGGCTTCTCGGATGCCAACCATCGCGACTCCGTCTTCGACGAAAAGCGGGCGCGCGATGACGCCATGGTTTTCGGCGAGCACCTCGGCCAGCCTCCCGGCTACGGCGGCTACTGGGATGCGGGCATGCGTCTGGTGGATAATGACCTGCGCAGCAAACTCAACGGCGTGCTGGGGAATCCCTCCGCCGGCCTGCAGGGACTCGACACGTCGGGAGCCGGCGGATTCTCGTCCGGCTTGGGCGTGACCCATGCCAACAGCCATGACAGCGACTTTGCCGCGCAGAAGGAGTGGCAGCACGCGTTCTACATGGCCCGCGAGGGCATGGGGCTGATCTATTCCGACGGCTTCAACAAAGCCGAAACCCTCGGCGAATCCGGCGGGGCTTTTCCGCGCCACGCCAACACGCAATACCTCGGCCAATTTTCCGACCCCCGCATCCCGAACATTTTGAAGATCCACAACGACTTCGCCCGAGGCCTCCAGCAGGGGCGCTGGTCTGATGGCGACTATCTGGCCTTTGAGCGGCGCGACAATCGCAACCCGGACGGCTCGACGCGGTCCGGCAACGCCGCCGACGAGATCACCATGGTCGTGATGATGAATGACAACACCGCGCAGGGCGTTTCACGGGGCATCTCGACCAGCTTCCCCTCCGGAGCCTACCTTTACCAATACGCCAGCGGGCCGGGCATGTCCGGATTCTACTCCACTGCCGGCACTCTCGGCAGCCGCATCGTTCCGCCCGGCGGTTATTTCGTCTTCAGCTACCGCACGCCCGAGACGTCCACCCTCTGGGGCTCGCCCATCACCCTCCACCAGACGAATGCCTCGACCGGCCAACTCGAGGAAGTGCGGAGCATCACGGTCACGCGCAAGGATGGCCGCGACGGCGACAAGAGTTTCAACCCCTACGGCCTGCCCAACCGCGGCTATCCGACCAACGCGACGCCCGCCGACTACAGCTACCAAATGAGCGTGCCGGTGGTTAAGGGTGGCGCTCCGGTGACCATCGTGGCCCGCGCCGACGGCTCGGCCGAAAACATCCTGCTCAAGCTCGACGGCGGCGTGAACCTCAACGGCACGAACCGTCTCGGCACAGATCCCGGTTATCGCGACAACCCGCCGGGGCTGCGCACCGATGTTTTTCTCGGCTATGAGCAACCTTCCTTCACAGATCGCCAGCATCCCGAGAAATTCGCGGCCAAGGACACCGTGCGCTGTAAGATCGGCTCCGGCGAGGCGGAAACCTACCTCAAAACCATCGGCGGTGGTGTCGCGATCAACAACGGCAATGCGACGAACAACTACTCGAACTTCTCGGGCAACGTCGCCTCGTGGGTCTACCACGACCCGGCGGACACCGTCGGCGGACCCGGCGGCACCCCGGGCGTCGGGGACCTGCAGTTCAACGACTCCGGTTCCGACATCATCATCTGGGCCAAGAGCAACTCGGTCGGTGGTGGCTTCCAGATGCGCGTTTACTACACGCTCGACGGCTCGTTCCCCGAGGGCGCCGGCGGACTCGGGCGCGGCACGACCCGTGTGGCCGCCCTCACGTTCAAGCACAATCAGGGGACGGACGACTGGTGGGGGTCGGCCACGATTCCCAAACCGGCCCCGGGCACGGTCTTCACCTACAAAATCGGCGCCTACAAGAACGGGAAAACGCCCGAAGGCGTCGGGACCGGAGCCCCCTCGTGGTGGCCGGCCGACCAGGCGTCGGTCGATTACAAGAAACAGATGCTGTCCACGTTCCGCGTGGCCGACTTCAATCCGGCCACCGTCCAGCATTTCCCGCACAATGACTACGCGCGCATCCCTGACTACACCCAGCCCTACGCCAACTGGCCGTGGGCGATGCAGACCGGGCTCTCCGAGGGTTTCCACGTCCTGCGCGCCCGTGCCTTCCTCAAGCGCAACGCCTACCCCACCACAGACAAGTCCCCTCTCGATCCCGCGCACACGGAAACACCACTCTACCAGACCTTCACCCAGACGTTTTACTACGATGCCCAGACGCCGCAGGGCGCCATCGCCTTCCCGGCAGCCAATGGCGACACGGTCGGCGGGTCGAGCTACGAAATGGTCGTCCGCACCGACCTGACCGTCGAGGAAGTCTGGTATCACATCGCCGATGCGGACGCCTCCAACAACGACGCCGCCACCGGGCAGCCCAATGGCAACGGCGCCGGGTTCGAGCCCTTCACTGATGCCAACCAGAACGGGCTGCGCGACGGCACCGAGGCGTTCACGGACATCAACGGCAACGGCACCTACGACGCCGCCATCCCGCAGGGCTGGGCCAAGGCCACGGAGGTCACGCCTTCGTCCTCGATCACCAGCCCGTATCAAAAGGAATGGCGCCTGCGCTACAACAACATCCCGGCCACGGGCCAGGGCACGGTCACCATCCGCCTGCTCGAGGCCTCGTCCTCGCGCGACCTGACGCTCGGCGCCGCCGCGGCGCACGTCACCGAGTTGACCCGCGCGGTCGAAACCCGTGGCCCCGATGAGCGGGTCAACGTCGCCTGGCCGCAGCGCGACGGCGACCGGGTTGACGACAACTACACGATGAAGGTTTACTTCACCCAGGCTCTGGCCGACGGCACCACGACCGAAACACTCAAGGAGCGCTTCACCTTCAGCATTGCCAGCCAGTCGTCCGGCAGCCCCGCGGGTGCCGTTATCCAGACACGCGACAACTTCGTCATCAAATACAACAACATCGGCAATGGCATGCACGAGTTGGCCATCCCGCTGCCGAATCTTTACAACGACATTTCCGACTTCCTCCACACGCTGAAGGTCGTCTACCGGTTCCCCGACGGCCGCGAGCGCGAGGCCACGCGCTTGGTCACCGCCAACCCGAGCACCAAGCCGTTTGTCCGCATCAGCCGCCCGACCGAGCTGGGCTCCGATGGCAAGCCGACGGAGATCATTCTGCCCGACGGCCCCGGGGCCGACACCCTGACCTATGCCGTGCAGGTGGAGACGAACACCACCGTGAGCGATGCCCCGGCTGTCACTGGCATCACCACGGCCGGAGTGCCGACCTTCACGGACAGCGGCAGCACGAGGACATGGCTCTACCAATGGACCATCACCGCGCCGGGCAATTACCTCATCGGCGCGACCGCCACGCTCAATGGCCAGGCGACCCTGACCTCGCGCAACGCCCGGGTGATCCTCCGCCAAGTGGTCGAGCCGGATGCTCTCACGGATAACGATGATGACCATGACGGCTTGGTTGACATCAACGAGACCAACCAGAAGCCTTTGCCGACGACCCTCGCCGAGACTTGGACCAATGGCGATGTGCACATCTTCAACGCGTCCGGCCGCAGTCTGCCGACCAGCCCCGACTCGGATGGCGACGGTCTGCCGGACGGGCTTGAAGTTGGCTGGCGCGTCGCCCCCAACCCGCCGACCGACCCGAACGCCGACACCAATGCGGACGGACAGAAAAATTTTCTCGGTGACCTCGATCCGCCGCTTTACGCCGTGGTCCAAAACAATCCGGCCGTCCCCGGTGTCGGCTCGCAAAGCGCCGGCGACGACCGCACCCGTCAGGCGGCCGGCACGATGACCGATCCAAACAATCCGGACAGCGATGGTGACGGCATTCCCGACGGCGTCGAGGATGCGAACCGCAACGGTTGGACCGACGGCGATGGCCTGGCGCTCCCGCTGACCGCGACGATCGCTCAATACACGGCCGCCCGGCCCAACGCCGGTGACTGGCCGAATAACATCATGGAGGTCTACTCACCCACCGCGCGTGAGATGTGGTCCGAGACCAGTCCGACCAAGGCCGACTCCGACGGCGACGGACTTGGCGACGGCTACGGCGAGGATAAAAATTTCAACGGCAGCATCGGCGGCGACACCGACAACGACCGGGTCTATGACTCCGGAGAGATGTGGACCGAGACCGATCCGCTCAATCCCGACACCGACGGCGATGGTTTGGCCGATGGGTGGGAGGACCAATACGGCCTCGATCCATTGGACAACGGCACGACCAGCCTGCGCACGGGCGGCGCGGGTAGCCCCAACAACGGCGCGTCCGGTGATCCGGATGGCGACGGCCGCACCAACGCGCAAGAACAGGCCTCAGGCACCAATCCAACCCAGACCAACACCGGCGGCAGCGGCGTGGGTGAGGGCGCGATCAATGTTGGCACGTTCAGCGACTGGACCCACAACGACCTGCTCGCGCTCGACGAATACAACGAGGGCGGCAGCCAGGCGGCCGATGTCTACCGCACCAACGGCAATGACAACTCCCGCGATATCGTCGCCTTCTCGTTCCGCGACGGCGGGGCCGAGGGGCCGAGCGGCAATGGGCTTGTCTACTTCCGCGTGGATTTCATGGACCTTGCGCCCAACGCGTGGCAGGGCGAGGTCGATGCCTACATCGTCATCGACACCGGCAGCCCGGGGGCGGGCGAGCGCTCCATGCCCAATGCCGTTGATGTCGCCACCGACATGCGCTGGGAGGTGGTGGTCGCCGCCTACGGGCAGAACTTCGGGTCGATCTTCGTGGACACCAATACCGGGCTGAACACCGCCACGCAGTTCCAGAACCCCGTGACCGAGGGCGGGGTCGAGGCGCGTGCTTTCAGCGGCACGAATTTGGTCCAGTGGTCCAGTCGCTACGACGCCGTCGAAATCGCTATCGAGCGCCGCCACCTCGTCGATGCCGGATGGGACGGCGATCCGAACCGCCTGAACTTCCAGGTCTTCACCACCATGCCCAACACCACGGGCACCGGGACGGGCGACATCGCCGGCCGCAATGACATCCGCGACACGATCTACGACGATTACCTCGCCTCCGACTACTGGAAGGACCAGGACAATATCCGCCTCAACGGGAAGTTGGAATTCTACTTCGGCCGCGACCTTTCGCAGGGCAACAACGGCAAGAAATTCAACGACCGCGGCAAGTCGTCCAAAGTCATGCTCCTGGCCCATGGCAACCAAGCAATCCAGCCGGCTTCGGTCACGCAAGGCTGGGTCCGCAGCGGCACGACGAACGCGCCCGTTGGCTACTCCCGCCTGCTCCAGACGCATGAAGCCTACAATGCGCCGCTGACCATGCATGTCACCCCAACCCTGGCCTCCTCGCTGCAATGGGCCAAAAACCCGAACCCTGGGTCTTGGCCGAACAATGACGGTCCGACTTTCAACGCCCGCCTCAAGACCCTGATTAGCACCGGCAAAGCCTCGCTCGTCGGCTCGACCTTCGCCGATCACGTGCCGAAATATTTCGTTCAGGACTTCAACAACGCGAACAAGGCGGTGTCCGAGACCTTCCTCGACACGATTTACGGCACGAGCGGTCCGGTGGCCTCGCGTAATGTCTTCTGGGCGTCCGAGCGCGTCCTCGACACCAGCTCGATTGATATCATCCGCAACATGGGCTACGACTACACTTTCGCCGACCAGATGCGGCACCTGCTCAAGTGGTTCGGGCGCTCGTCCGCCCTTGGCACCGATGGCTACCGCCTCAACGAGGTCAACAATCTCAAGGTCTTCCCCATCCACGACGTGACCAGCGAATACCTCGCCTCGACCCTCGACGAGGGGTCGACCCTGCCGGTGCGCCAGTTGCTCTCGCGCCGCTCGCGCAGCAGCGTGCAGGACCAGGTAGTCGTGCTTTGGCGCGACTTCGGCGACTTTGCCGACAACGCCAAGGCCGGCAGCTACGATGCGAACGTGCGTTGGCTGGCTAGCCGCCCGTGGATTCGCGTGGTCACGGCCGAGCAGATCGCCGTCAACCAGATCAGCTACAAGGGCCAGGACGGCAACACCTACACCACCTGGGGCACGGTCAATCAGGGCACCGGCCGCACCCTCGTGCAGACGGCCAAGGACTGGGTCAACTGGGCCACGACCGAGAATTACGACAACTGGTATAACCGCCTGAGCACGCAAAATTTCGGGGCCAACACGGCCTTCGGTCGGGTCGGCGTGGACGGTCACGCCAACGCCGCTTGGAATGCGGCCAAGACCGCGACCGCACCCAACTTGCAGGATGTCGCCCGCGCCGTGATCGGCGGGGCCATGTTCCAGACCGGGTTCCATTTCCCTGCGACGCCCACGGATCTGAGCAAGTTCAGCACCGGCGATTACATCAATCCGGCGTCGCAGAGCGGCCAGACCATGGCCGACTTCGCCCGCCACACCCAGTCGCAGGCCCGCTTCGCCGCGGTCTACCAGCGGGTCCAGCAATGGTCCGCCGGCGCGACCGAATCCACCCTCGGCGCCGAGCAGGCCGACATCGATCTCGACGGGGCCAATGAATACCTCCTCTACAACGCCCGCGTCTTCGCGGTCTTCGAGGCCAAGGGCGGACGCATGACCGCCGCGTGGATGCGCAGCCCGGCCGGACAGATCTGGCAAGTGGCGGGCAACTTCGCCTCCTACAGCAACACCGAGACCGAGGACGAAGGTGCGACCAACGAGACTGCTTATCGCACCAGCGGGTTCAAGGACTGGTGGACCGTCACCGGCCCGACCGGCAGCAACACCGCGGTCAACGCCACCTACGCGGTCGCCGCAGCCAGCGGGGGCGAAACCGGATGGATCTTCAGTCAGGGCGGCATCAGCAAGAAAATCACCCTGCCCTCGGCCACCGTGGGCAACCTCACCGCGGCCTACACCTTGAGCGGGCCCTCCAAGCTCTTCGTCCGCTTCGGTCTGTCGCCCAACCTGCTCGACCTCATGATGCGCGGCCACAGCGGCCTCGACATCGAGGTGGTTGAAAACCTCCGCGCCAGCGTGGCCAACACCAGCGGCGGCGAAATCGTCCGCGCCTGGGTCGAGGGTCCGCAGATCAACTCCGCCGCCGTGGATACCGCCGCCACGACTACGGTGCGGCGCCGCAACCAAGCGCAGACCCATCAGGTCGAGGTCGAGCTCACCGGTGCGGGGCCGCACGTGGTCACCCTCGGATTCGATCAGGGCGGCGGTTCGGTCGACAGCGAACCCGACGGCCTGCCCGACGCGTGGGAGCTCGAGAACTTCGGCAACCTCGGCCGCGATGGCACAATGGACTTCGATGGTGATGGCTTTATTGACCGCGACGAATATGTCGCCGGCTCGGATCCGAAAAACGCCACCAGCACCGGCCCACGTCCGTCGGTCGTGCGCAACGGCACCGGCTTCCACGTCACCTTCCCGACAATCAGTGGCCGCAGCTACCGCGTGGTTTGCCGCGACAACCTCACCGGCGGATCATGGCAGCCCGTGACCGCCCTTGGCGGCGGGCAAAGCAACCCGGCGGCAGGAACCGGCGGCATTGTGACCATCACCGACGCCTCGGCCCCGTCCAGCGGAGCCCGCTACTACCGCATCGAGGTCACGCTGGCCCCTTAGAGCATTTTAAATAAAGCTATAGCCGCACGCGGCAAACCAACCGCGGGCATCGGAGGCAGTCACGGCCTCCAAGGCGCGAGCTAAAGCGTCCAGCAATTCCTCGTGGGTGCGTGCTGCGGCTTTA
>Ga0247833_1000728_pt1 | contig 57984 bp, 50 predicted proteins | sample LaCruzMarch2015__7_FD_187117 | JGI IMG/M metagenome (GOLD analysis project Ga0247833, IMG submission 187117) | Freshwater microbial communities from meromictic Lake La Cruz, Castile-La Mancha, Spain - LaCruzMarch2015_8m | ecosystem: Environmental > Aquatic > Freshwater > Lake | place: Spain...
TCTTGAACAGTTGGTAAATGGCGGAAAACCAATCCTGCGCTAATCGCCATTTTAGCATCTTCAGACCTGTCACTGTCCCAATTATACATCCAAGTGCCCGGAGTTGGGTCGTATGTAAACAAAATCTCACCTGCGGTCATTTCTCTGTTCGAACGAACTGAAAATGGGTCTTCCAGAATATTTCTTGGTCTTCCTGGGGCTAAAACATCTCCTGGAATTGGTCCTTCAATCGGCTTTTGCCAGATAAAATTAGGAGCAATTTGAAAATTCCCAATGCTGTAAGTCATACCTGACAATACATTAATCTGATTTCCACTACCACTGTCTTTCAACCTCCAGCCGGTAAAAGTTTGAGTTGCATCAGCAGTTGACCCAAAAGCGACTAAACCCATTGCAGCAGTTTGTGCGTACCAGTTGAATTTACCGCCAGCATAAGTCAATTTTGCTTTTCCTCCCCAAGTATCGCTTGCTTTTATTTTATCTTGATAAACTTTTGTTTCACCATTTTCCAAACGAGCAACCTGAATATCTCTTCCTATTAAAGGTTGTCCTCCCCAAATTCCACCTAAATCAACACCCAATTTGCCAAATTTCCTGCCCGCGTGCAGAGTTGCTCTTCTTGTTTTAGGTTGCGGAATAGCGAAAGAACTTTCAGTTAAACCTTGCTGTTGTAAGTCTTCATGAAACATTCCAGTTACTTTGAATTTAGCAATTTCTTTGCTGTATTTAAGCAATATTGCTGGATTAGCTCCCCACCAAAGTTGAGGTCCAAATGCCACTTTAAAATTCTTTAATTGCTTTTTCCCAGTTACTTCAAAGCCCAATGGAGCCAAACCATTGTAAATATCGATATTAGGCCCATAATTAGCCTCAGGGTAAAGGCCAAAGAAATCGCCTTCATACCCCCAATGGTAATGACCTGTTCTGTAGAATCCTTTTAAATCAAAAAGTTTGTGGTTCCATTCATAACTTGCCTGATAAACTTGAACACGATTGATTGATTCTAGCTTCAAATTACCATTAGGTCCTACAACAGTAACTGGCCTGCCTCGATTTTCATAAAAGATTTGATCAATTGGGTTTTGTGCATTATTACCCAACACGTTAAGGTCTACTTTAGCTCTCATATTTGGAGCAGGGTTAGCTTCTACCCCAACGAAAAATGACTCCATGTGATCAAAACCTTGCTTATTTGGAAAAACAAGAATGTTGGGATCTGCAACTTTAGGAGTAGTAACGAGTGACCCTCCGGTGCTGAAAGTAGTAAAATTAGCTGATAATCTACTTAATCTGATTTTCTTAGTTTTTTCTCCATCCAAAGCAGCTTTATCGCCCCTAGCCCTCAATTCAGCATCAGCTATTGCTAACTTATTAAAGTAACTGTTTAATGTAGCATTGGTATTTCCTGCAGATAAAGGATTGAACTGATGCACATCTTTCAAAATATAATATGCAGCTCTTGGGTAAAGTGAATAAAGGCCTTGACCATTAGTTGGACCTTTGGCACAGATTCCAAACCACTCCTCATTCATATTGTTTTCTCCTTTTATAAAATCTTGAATATAACCACCATTCGACCAAGACGCATTGTTATCATGTACATCTAGATTATTGGTTTGACCATATTTCCACCATCCGTCGCTAAACTGAAAAGTAAAACCACCTAGCGAGTTATTTGCTTTACCTATACCAGCAGCGTTTTCATAAATCTCTTTCCAATTGCCCATTAAGTATTCTGCTTGTGCTTTTTGGTCTTCATCATTAGCTAAAGCATTAAATGCATCAGCTCCAAATTCAGTAAACAAAACTGGTTTACCATATTCATTTTTTACACGCGTAAATGCATCACCAAATGAAACCCCACGATACATGTTTGTACCATAAATATCAACGTTTTTACATTCCTTCGCAACAATATCAAGAAATAGCAAATCTCCATTGCATATTGCCACTGGGTGCGATTGATCAGCTGCTTTCATTGCAACAGCAGCTTTATCAAACAATTTGTACAATGCATCGGCTTTTTTCGTCGATTTTCTATCAGCCATAGGAATATCTTCGGTTTCTGCCCCTTCCCAAAAAAGCCCGTAATTATTCTCGTTACCTAACAAATAGAGCAATAATCCGGGTGTGTTTTTGTAATCAGCAGCCAATTGTGCAGATTCTTTGAGTAACAAATCAATAACTTTAGGATTTGAATAATCAGTATTAGGAAACCATGTCCCGTCTAAGGTAAGTCCATACCTGCCAAAAGAGTGATTAAGCATGGTATAAATTCCGTACTGTTTATGAATATATTCTATCCATTGTTTAGGCATTCCAGCGTAAACTCTAATAGTGTTAACACCCATATTTCTCAACAACGACATTTCACTATCTAATGCTCTTTTGATGATATCATCAGATTGATTCCATAAAGAATATGAGTAGTTGGTGCCGATTGGAAAGTAATCCCAATTTACACCATTCACAATAAATGGCTTTCCATCCACGGTAATTTTCATTCCCGCATCGTTGCTTACTACTTCAACTTGGTTTTTCTGTGCATAAATTCCAACAGAAAGCACGCAACAAAATAATAATAGGGTAAAATTTTTCATTCAATAGCTAATTAAGTTAGAGATTAAGGTTGGTGTAATTATTACACTGAATTATTTTGCTAATCTATATAACTAATCATTAAAATGCTACCTATACATTACATATACAAAAAGAATTTAGATATTATATAAGGTAAATAAAAATATTTATAATTTTAATAATCAATTACTTAATTAAATTAAAATTTTATAATTGTTCAAACAAAAATTGAAAATTGTATATTGATTTTAACTCAAATACACTGTTTGAATGGTGTTTATTTAACACCATTCATTCTAAAATGTAGGATTTTACCTGTCTATTTAAAATCGTTTCCTAGACGAGCGATCGATTTTCTCATCAGTTCTTTTTGCAATTCAATATAGTCTGCCTGCAAATCTTCATGTAGTTTATCTATACTTTTTTCAGCCTTGTCTAGACATCGGAAAATGAATTTAGATAATGCAGCATATTTATAATGACTTTTGTAATGTTCGTGAAAAGAGCTCACGAGTTTTAACAATAATTCTACCTCGCCATTTCTATTGCCAGTAAATCTGTAATACTTGGTTATCAATCTTAAAGATTTCCTTAAAGATTTTAGCAGATAATATGGATGCGAAACAGCTTGTAAAAACGGAGTTTCCATTTCTTCTTTTAAATATTCTGCATAATTCAAAGGATCTTCGGCATCAAAAAGGAGGTAACTCAATAGCTCCTTGTTTTCTACTTTGTGCTTAGCCAAACGAAGAACAATTTTCAACAATTCTGGAGGCGACAAAGCCTCTAACTCATGCTTAAGCTCCGTTAACTTCTCCGTTCTCTTCATTGCTTTCTTTATTTAATAATCTACCAGCTTTTTTAAGCGCTTCTTTTATTAACCATTCTATTTGCCCGTTTGAGCTACGAAATTCATCCGCAGCCCATTTTTCAACGGATTTCAGCATCTCTTCATCAATGCGCAATACAAATGGTTTTTTCTTACTCATTATTTCAACTTCACCTTTTTTAATGGTTTAATGTACCTGCATTTATTACAGGATTGGTTGATTTTTCAGAACATAAAACAACCATTAAATTGCTGACCATGGCGGCTTTGCGCTCATCATCCAAATCTAGAATTTTCTTTGCCGACAATTGCTCTAAGGCCATTTCTACCATGCTTACCGCACCTTCTACTATTTTAAATCTCGAAGCTACAACAGCCGTAGCTTGCTGGCGCTGCAACATAGCTCCTGCTATTTCAGCAGAATAAGCCAAATTGCTGATCCTCGATTCGATTACTTCAATACCGGCAATCATCAAGCGTTCTCTTAGCTCTTGCTCTAACTGGTGATTAATTTCCTCACCTCCAGAACGCAAGGACATATCTTTATGCTCATCATCAAAAGTATCGTAAGGATATAATCCCGCAAGTTTTCTGATGGCAGACTCGCTTTGAATTCGAACAAATTGCTCGTAATTATCTACTTCAAAGGCTGCTTTAAATGTGTCTGAAACCCTCCAAACTAATACAATTCCTATTAATATTGGATTCCCCAATTTATCATTTACTTTTATGGGTTGAGTTTCTAGATTTCTAGCCCTCAAAGAAATTTTCTTTTTTACATAAAAAGGATTCATCCAAAAAAAGCCATTCTCTTTTACAGTGCCTTTATACGAACCGAATAATGTAACCACTGAAGACTCATTTGGATTTATAACAGCCAAACCTGTTAATAAAAACGTTCCGATAAATATACATATCCCCCCAAACAAATAATAATGAACATACAGTTCAAAACTTCCTATTGCAATAAGTGCCAAACAAACACTTAACAATGCAAATCCAGCCATTGGCTTTTTTGTAATTTCTTTCATTTGATATCATTTTAATATCACAAAGGTATCATATTAAATTGAAAATCCAAATATTTTTTCCAAAATCGAACTTCCCCAACTTTATTCTGTTAATTTTGCCAACACAAAACTATGTTCCTAAAGAAAATCCTATATTACCTTGATATTCGCACACTTTTTAAACCGAGCACAAAAGCTCGTAATGCGAATGTTAAATTCATGAATGGCATGAATAGAATCAGTATTTTTATGTTCCTTTTTGCCATAATAGTAATGCTGATAAGGTATTTTAGTAAGCATTGATTTCATTTTTTTTAGTAACACAATTACTTTAGGTTTGCGGAATTATTTTCTGTGAAGGTTTACCACGATATACATAGCTTCCCCAAACTTCAATTCCCGATTGTTACTACTGGAACATTCGATGGGGTTCATCTTGGGCACTGCACAATTCTAGAAAAATTAAAAAGTTACCGACTTGTTTCGGGGCATGAGGCTGTAGTAATTACATTTAATCCGCATCCCAGATTGGTTCTTCAACCCAACGATAATCAATTAGAACTGCTTAATTCTTTGGACGAAAAAATTGAGTTACTTTCAAAACAAGGTATTGATCATTTATTGGTTGTTCCTTTTGATAAAAAATTTGCAGCCCTTTCTTCCTTAGAATTCATACAACAAATTCTTGTTCAAACCATAGGAACTAAAAAATTAGTAATAGGTCACGATCACCATTTTGGGAAAAACAGAGAAGGCAGTTTTGAAAACTTACGTCAATCGGCTCCTCAATATGGATTTGAAGTGGAGGAAATTCCTGCAAAAGACATTAATCATGTTGCTATAAGTTCAACAAAAATTCGGGAAGCACTCCATAATGGAGACATTATAACTGCAAATAAATTTTTAGGCTATCAATATATGATGGAAGGTATCGTTGTAAGAGGACGACAATTAGGCGATAAAATTGGGTTTCCTACAGCGAACTTAGAAATAATTGGTCAAAGAAAATTAATTCCACAAAATGGCGTTTATGCGGTAACTGTTTCTATTGATAACAGTATATATCAAGGAATGATGAATATAGGAAATAGGCCTACTGTTGAAACGAATGGAGAAAGAAAAGTTGAAGTTCATATCTTAAACTTTTCAGGCAACTTATATGGAAAGAAATTACAAATCAGTTGTGTTGATAGAATCCGAGATGAAAAAAAATTCACTTCATTAGATGAATTAAAATCTCAGTTAATGGAAGACAAGAATCAAATAAAAAGCTTATTGAGCAGTGTTTAACTACAAGTATATCTTATTTTTTCTTTTGCTTTTTCCTAGCATTTTCACTTTTGCCCAACCTGAGTATAAAGTAGATGGTAAGCTATTTACAAGTATCAAAAAAGCTATTTTGCAACCAGATTCAGTTGTTCGATTAAAATTGAAAAGAAAAGGATACAGAGATATTCCTGTAGAAATTTTCAGTTTTAAGAATTTAAAAGAATTAGACCTAGGCGGAAATAAAATAGTAAGTATTGATCCCAAAATTGGTCAATTATCAAAACTCGAAATTTTAAAACTTAATAGAAACCAAATTCAACTAATTCCTACTTCTATTTCGAATTTAAATGAGTTAAAATATTTAGATGTTGGCCTAAATAAGATTAATGCTTTACCCGAAGAAATGAAAACAATGCAAAGTTTAGAATTTCTTCAAATCTGGGGAAATGAACTTACTGTTATTCCAGAACCTATTAGTAAAATGCCTAAGTTAAAATGGTTGGATATGAGGGCAATTATCCTAACCGAAACCGAAAAGGAAGATATTCAAAATGATTTTCCTCAAGTAAAAGTTATGTTTTCTCCTGGTTGCAATTGCGGCAAATAGTTCGTAAAAACTTTACATTATCTATTTTAGTAATAATCCATTTTTAAAAGTATGAGTTTTGAAGCATAAAAAAAGCCTTGCAACAAAGTTACAAGGCTTAGAAATGCTTGGAAAGTTATGGGATCTTAACCTACTTTCTTTACGTTCACTGCGTTAAGACCTTTTTTACCTTCTTGTAATTCGAAGGTTACATTGTCATTTTCGCGGATTTTGTGCACCAGACCTGATACGTGTACAAAAAATTCTTTGTCTGATTCTTCGTCTTTAATAAAACCGAATCCTTTGGTTTCATTAAAGAACTTTACTGTTCCGTTTTTCATTTATTCTAAAAATATTATTTGCACAAATGTAATCTTTTTTTGATTTGGAAGTTATTTTTAAGAAATTAATTAAAACTCCCATTCTGTAAGGCTTATAGAAGCTTTTCTCATATCCTTCCAGAAACTCGGATACGACTTTTCTATCACTTTCGGATTTCTTATTGCCATTTTATAAACCTTAACTACAAGAGGAGCAAAGGATAATGCCATTCTATGATCATTATAAGTATCAATGATAACTAGCCTGCTAAAATCTGCAAATCTTGCATCTATTAACAATTCTCCCTCATTTGGTTCCGAAACATTAACATTCATTTTTTGCAACTCATGTTTCAATGCAGAAATCCTATCAGTTTCCTTTCCTCTTAATGTCTTTAACCCAGTTAAATGTCCTATAATACGAAGTCCAGTTATTGTTACAGCTAGTGTTTGAGCAATATCGGGTTGGTCTATGCAATCAAAACTAAAATAATTCACGTATTGGTTAGTTTTCTCTAATTTTATTCCATCATTTAATTGTGTTGTAGAAACACCTAATAAGTTGAAAATATCTGCCGTTAACTTATCACCTTGTAAGCTATTCAAGTTTAAATCTTTAAGCAAAATTGAAGCTATAGGAGCCAAAGCTGTAAGGCTGTACCAGTAAGAAGCTGAACTCCAATCCTTCTCAACTTTAATTTTTTCTTTCTCATATTTCTTAGGCAGAAGCTTAAATACTTGGTTTTTCATCTCTATTTGAAACCCTAAACTTTTAAGCAAATTAATGCTCATATCGAGGTATGGTTTTGAAACCAAGTTGCCTTTAGCAATTATTTCAATCCCCTCTGGTAGACTTGAACCTAACAATAAAAGGGCACTTAAAAACTGACTGCTAATAGCACCATTTAACTCAATAGAACCACTTTTCAGTTGTTTTCCAATAATTCTTATAGGCAATAGGTTTTGCTTTTCTATGTAGGTAATATTTGCTCCTAGTTTGCGCAATGCATCCACTAATTCAGAAATAGGTCTTTGGGATAATCGCAAAGAACCTTTTAATGTACCAACATATCCAGGTGTTGCAGCTAAAGCCGTTAAAGCAAATCTTGAAGTTGTGCCTCCTTCACCTGCATCGGCTACTGAAGGCAAATCGCTTAATATATTTCTTAAATTTATTGTGTCGGCTGCATCAGAATGTTCCACACCTTGAATCAAATTCCCAGAGAAATACTCAAGTAACAATAGCCTGTTACTAATGCTTTTAGAACCAGGAAGAATGGTCTCTGCCTTAATAGGTAAACCTGAATATGCAATTTCAAGTGTTTCAGACATTCTCAATATAATATGTTAAACTCTTTACTATTTCTAAATCAATGTCTTCATAGTTCAACAATACATCTCCAGGCTTCTTTAATAAACTAAATGTAATATTTGATTGATTGTTCTTTTTGTCATGTCTCATTAACCTAACCAATTCTGGAATATCATTTAGCTCAATATCAATTTTTGGAAAAATACCAATTAAATATTTTTTTAATTGATTAAAATAAATGCTAGGCAAAAAATTATGTTTACAAAAAGCTGCAAGATGCACTTCAATTAAAATACCAGCAGCAACAGCATCTCCATGTGAGATAGATTTGTTATTCTGTAAAAAAAAGGCTTCAATTGAATGCGCTATAGTATGGCCTAAATTCAATGCTGCTCTTCTACCCTTTTCTTGTAAATCATCTTTTACATAATTGTTTTTAATCGCAATATTCTCATCAACAATCTCACCCCAATCGCTAACTTCAAAAGGATTCATGGTCAACAATTTATTGAATGCAGCTTCACTATCTAGTAAATAATGCTTTATAATCTCTGCAAAACCACTTCTTATCTCATCCTGAGGAAGTGTTGCTAGAAATTCAGTATAAGTAAAATTGATTTTGGCTTCCTGAAAAACACCAACAGAATTTTTATATTGATTTAAGTTAACACCAGTTTTTCCACCAATGCTTGCGTCAACCATTGCTAACAATGAAGTTGGTATATTTATAAACGAAATACCGCGCATAAATGTAGCCGCAATAAATCCTCCTAAATCACAAACAACTCCACCCCCAACATTTATTAAAAGACTGTTTCTATCAGCGTTTTGTTCAATTAAAGACTCCCATAATCCAGTTGCAATTTCAATTGTTTTACTCTCTTCGCCTGGCTCTATTTCAAGTATTTGTGCAGTTTTTAATATCTCAATATTTGCTATTAAAATTGGAACACAAAACTGAAGAGTATTCGTATCCGCTAAAATAAAAATTGAAGACGGATATATTTCGGTAATTTTACTATTAAATATTAAGAAGTCGTTTATTACCATTATTAAGAAGCTAACTAATCAATAAGTTTAAACTTCTTCGTTTGCTTAGGACCAATTTCTCTAACAACCATATTTTTATCAGCTTTTCGTTTTCCGATTAAATCCAATTCACTTAATTTCTTAAAAAGTTCACTTATAATTTCTGTAAACTCTACTATTAGTTCAAAAGAATCGTTTATCATTAAATGGTTGTATTCCAAATCGATAACAGCAACTAGCAATTCATCGAATTTGCTTGGACTTATCCCATTCCATTCTGTAAAGTAGGTAGAAATATCTTCTTTCTCTTTTTCAGGTAAAAAGTCTAGAGCTAACTTAATATGACTAGCAACATTAGTAATTTGTTGCAATAATTCAATTGGAGGTTTATTTTTTAAGGTATTGCGTAATGGAAAATTTAAAGCAGCAACGGTGTAAATAATTTTTTCGCATAAATATTTGATATTAAATGCAAGTGGTGAATTTTGATTTTTATTTATCACTTTATAAATAATATTATAAAGAGAAATTTGCAAAGTATTAATATTATTTGCTATTGCGTCAGACATTTCCTTCAAAAGTGAAAATGAACTTAGATTAACACATGGCGGAATATAAGACTTATCCCACATCACATCATTTCCACTTGAAACAAATCTGCCAATTATCAAAATATTTTCATATTGAGTATTTAGATTTATTTGATCTTCTGAAAGTACTTCTAATTCGTATTTAGGATGAACAAATGGCAATCGAGAAGGAGATTCATCTTGATTTGGATTTCCATAGGGTACCCTTTTTGAATAATCAACATTTACGATAAGAAAATACGTCTTGTCGCTTTGTATTTTCGATGAATTTCTTTCCGTTTGAAAAGTAAGTGATAATTCTCCTGTAATTTCGGGTTGAATATTTATTACACTACCTCCAAATGTAATACCTTTGAATTTTGAAAGTTTAATTAAGTAGCTATCCCCAATTGATTTAGAAATAGAACAATCAAAAGATTCTCCAAATTTCTGATTGTTGCAAAAGACTCCGTAATTATTGTTATTAATATATATTGCTAATGATTGCTGCAATTCTTTTAACTGCGCAATTTCACTATTTTCGAGATGAAAATTATTAATTTTCATCCCATTCATCCAGTTCGTTAACATTCTTTTTTCAATTAATTTTATTGATAATTAATTTTAACTCTTGTTGCAACTATCGTCAACTTTTCATTTAGTTTATTGTGCACAATAGACTTATTAGCATCAATAAATTTCTTACTTTTAAAAATACTTGGCTTGGTATAAAAAACCCAGCCCATACTTGTTCCATCTAAAAATTTATACTGTATAGGACTTTCTGTATATTTTTCATTATAATTTACTAAGAATGACTGAAACCAATCTCCAAATTTCATTTCAAAAGGAGCTTTCACCCTAATATTTGTTGTTTTATTCTGATTTACATCCTTCATTAAATCAATAGATAATAAATAGATATTTCGAATATTAACTTTATCAAAATCTGGCTCTTCTGCAAATTCATTCACATACCAAACCTTGTAAATTGAAGTTGGTATTCTTAAAAACGTATCCAGGGCCAACATGAAAAAATAAGGAATAACAAAAAAGAAAACAGATTTCGCATATATTCCACCTAAATCTAAGCCGTTTGTAAAATCAAATACAAGAGAAAACGCGAAATAAGAAAGCGAGGTAATTACTAAAACAACCAAAATTTCAATCATTAATTTGTATTTAGTAATTTCAAAATAATCTTTTTTGAACATGAATGTTATCAGCACTCCCAGCAACAAATAGATGACACAAATTAAAAGATAAAAAGAAAATCCATTAAAAATACTATCCGAAAAACCGTACAATCCTCCACAAGTAATAACGAGTGAAAACAACAATGCTCCAATAGCAATTCTATTTGACTTAAAATTAGTAACTGTTTTCTTCAAATACACTATTATCAATGTAGATAGGAAGAAAATTGCAAATAAAATAATTCGGTCTAAAGAAAAAAAGTGATTTAAACTCATGATAAAACTGTATTGTATCCAATAAATGATGGGTCTTCGATGCCTAAAATAGTATAATCCTGAAGTGGAGCGAAATTAACGAAAATTTCAATTTCCATTTGCTCAACTATAAAGAAACGTAAAATATGAATTATTAGTGAATGGTTAATTTCCTCTGGCATAAACTGAAGCACTTCATCATGCTTCAAATTATTAATTGTTATTTGGCAAACTTCAGTACTTTCTGTCAAATAGTCTTCTACTATGCTGTCAACTCCAAGTATAGATTCTCCAACATAAGCATGAAAGTCGCAATAGGCATTAGTTTGTTTTCTCTTTGTAGAACAAGTTATATCTCTCTGAAAAATAGAACAAAACATAAATTCTATAAAATCAACTTTACCACGAAACTTATGTGCCAAGGGGAAAAAGAAATTAAGTTTTGCTTTTTGAATAGGACTTAACATTTCGAATACTTCTTGCTTTTCAAAGAAAGTATGCATAAGGTCCTCGTTTATTGCACTTTCAAAAGTTTGTCTTTCTATTAACTCTAAGTTAGTTTGAATCTCAAAAAATTGGTTTTCAAAAGGGGCAAAAAATTTCCTTGCGTTATTTTCTTGTTCTCTTCTTTTCTTTGTTTTTGCTGGAAAATCTAGCTCCTTTTTTTGAGGTTCTTCAAAGTGAAATAAATCTTCGGGAAGCATATCATAAAAACTTTCCCTATTCACTTTAATTACAAACTGATTTTCTGTTTCTTTCTGAATTTCTTCAACATCTCTTGAATAATTTCTTTTAAAAATACCTAACTTCTTTACAAACACAGAAGTATTTTTCACTTTTGATTTCACCAATCCAGCAATAACCTCTGCTCTTAAATCAAAATCTATTGATAGTCCAGATTTCCCCATTTCAGTTATTCAAAAAAGAATTTAGTCCATTTAGAGTTATTGTCGGCTTTGTTAATTCCATTTGAATTTTTAACTCCAACAGTAACAATATCAGGCTCAATTGTATCTATTTGTTGCTTTTGGTCTTTGCCAATTACAAGATTTGATTTTACCTGATTTAACATCGCAACATTCTGATGAATATTATCAAAAATCAGGTCTGATTGTAACCTTCGCTCTAATTCATCAATATCTATTTTCTTTTTTCTTAATTCATAGGCTTCAAGCCACATCATTTGCCCACTATCTCCATCTTTATTTTCAATCATAAAATAATCTATAGGTCCAAAGAAATGTCTCAATTGCTCACTTGAGCAAGTTGGCAAAAATATACTGAGAATTCGAGGATCGTAAAAACGAAAATACAATTCTTGTTTATCTTCATCCTCAACCAATAAAAATTTGCGGCAATGCTCATGAAGTTCATCCATTGATGCTGGTGAGCGTAACATAATTCCCCATCCTTTTCCCCAACCGTTTTTCATATACCATTCAGAAAATTCACTTCCTCTTACGTAAGAAAAAATATAAGGGGCAACAAATTCGAGGTCTATCTCAGATCTTCCTTTGAACAATGATCTAAAATTACTGTTTAATTCTTTTGCCTCACTTAATGCAGTTTTCATCCTTGATGCATCAAGCAGAAGATAATTGATATATGCCATGTATTTTATTTAATCAGAAAAAAGACAAACGCAAATCTATAAAAAAATTATAGAACTTTTAAAAACACTACCGTGGTTGTTTCCAACATTTTTCAAATCCCAAATAAGTAATTATTTTGATAATTTTACTAAATAATTGAAATGATACTTAATTAATTTTCAAAACATTATATCATAATTGCAGTTAAAAAACAGCTTAAAATAAATTAACAATACAATTATTATATACCAAGTACTTTTGATTTAAGTGAGGCTAAGTCTTTAAATTCAACATGAATATGAGAACTTTCAGGAAATACCATTGTAGCACCTAAGTTTTCACATATTTCAACAATTTTCAGATTTTCTTTTCCTTTTATATCGAGGGCGCTACCTAATCCATGCGTACTTTTCCCAGGAGGAGCGACCCTTGCAACACTTAACCACCATTTCTTTTCTTTTTGTGGTGGATTGGTAAATTCCGTTGCCTGGGTTACAATTTTAGCCTTTATCAATATCATTCGAAAATCCTTTTTAGATTGTAACAACGTTTTATGTCTAGCTTCTATAACATCTGCAGCACTAACATCAAGGGTTGTCCCCATTTCTTTATCGTCTTTATAGCCTGTTGCAGGATTGGGTGCATTTGTCATTAAAACTTGCCTGATAGCTCTTGCAGAACTCATTAACTTAGTTTCAATTTTGGGCATAGCCAAGAATTCATCTATACGTGCAACCAAAATATCCCAATGATAATTAACTTTCCAATATTGATTTCTCACATCTACATACCCAGAAATACATTTGGTATCCTTTGGAAAAAAAGGGAAAACCAAATCAATTATTGCTGTAGTAATTTCATTTTCTTTTACCTTGGGATCGACAAAAGATTTTCGTGTATGTTGGTTTAGTTGTACCATTTATAACAAATTGTTTAAAGTTTGCCAAAAATAGCAATTTATAAAGAAGAATCAGCCTTTAGTATTAATTAATCGATAATCAAACAAATTAGCAACAAATTGTATTAACTAAATTTCTTCACATTAGATTTGATAATTGACCATAATTCAGCTTCAATTTTCGGTAAAGATTTTAAACTGAACTTAAAATCAAAATACTTTTCAAATGCCTCTTCTTCAATGGAATATAGGTCGAATGTTTCCTTTGATTCTACATATTTAAAAATCACTAGTCCAGACTTTTCTCCAACTAACTCAACAATAGCATCTTCTAAGTTAAACTTTCTTGCTTTAGCTGTATTTTTCGCTTTCGCTGTATTAATTTCCATTCTATAGTTAATCAAAATATTGTTTAATCAAAAAAGAAATCCTTCCATTGCGAAGTATTCCTTTTGGGCGGAACTGGTGGATTTTCTTTTTTTGAGGATTCAGAATTGCTAGTTGAAGAGTCCTTTAATGGTGATTTAGTGGGCTCAATTTTATTATAAGTTTTAACTATTTCAGGAGTATGTGCAATTAAATCAATTTCTTCATTTTGTAAATATTCTGATGCAGGAAATCGAATACTTCTCAATTGATAGTTTTCAAGCCAAAATTTTAGTGCAAATTCAGGATCTTCATCTTCCATTATGAAGTACTGAATAGGGCCAAAAAAATTTTGAAGCTGCTCCTTTGAGCAAGTTGGCAAGAATATTCGCATTACCCTTGGATCATAAAATCTAAAATACAATTCCGTATTGTCTTCGGTTCTTACTAACAAAAATTTCCTACAATGTTTATGAAGCTCTGGAAATGGAATAAAGGTAAAAAGTGCAACTCCCCATGAATTGCCCCAACCTTCTTGCTTTACCCAATTATTTAGTTCGGATACGTTATCAGTTTTGAATAAATAAGGGCCAACACCTGCCAATTCAATTTTACTTTTGCCTTCATATAAGCAAGAATTTTCATTTGGAAATGCAACAGCAACCTCCATCTCGTTTTGCATTCTTGCAGCGTCCAATAATAAATAACTGATTTTAATCATGCTTAATAAAAGATACCCTTTAAGGGTCAATAATAATGAAAAATCAAAATATACACAATACAAAATAATGATTTTTATCATCAACTGAAACTATTATCAATAGTACACTATAGTTATTAACTCCTATATAAAAACTGTACATCCGTCGTGATAAAATTCTTAGCTTTAACAGAATTAAGAATAAAATCTAAATTTCAAATAAATGTGCATTAAAAATAGAAATGATTTTTTTTATATTGCGAAACAAATAATAAAAAAAAATTCAAGGTAATGGAGACGCTAGAACTTTGTGCTTATCATGAAAGTGGTAGAATTGTTAAGGCTTACATGCACGGCTATATATGTGAGCAATCGCAACTTTCTGAAATAGATGCAGGAAGTGGGAAGACAATCTTAAATAGCGGAAATGATGCTGCATTGATTCAAATAGTGCTTCAAAGAAATGCGAATCCTGCAAACACAGAAAATACAGAAAAAGCAATTTTAATTGCAAATAAGCTTATGGAAATATTCTCTATAGGAACATGTGCTTCGGTGTATTATGAAAACGATAAAAATTTAGATGCTGATATTGAAATTATTTTTCCAGGACAAGACATCAGCCAATTGGAATTGATTATGAGTTTTCTCAGGAAAAATGACCCAACTTATACTGAAGAGAAATTGAATCAAGTATTAAATTCTAATTTTTCACTTCTTCAGAAAGCTGATTATTCGAAGCCAATAGAAGCATTGGTTCAGAAATTTATGGGAGAATTGGAGTTTAAATTAAATCGTTTTCAAATAGAAGACACTTTGAAATCTGTTGGATTTAATTTCCCAGAAAAGAAAGTTAATGTAGGTTATTCAGTTTCTTTAACAGAAGATAAACAACCTTCAAGAACTACTGTTGTTGATGCCAACGCAGAAGTTGAAACAAAGTCAAGCATAAATGACGATGTGTTAAATACTGTTTTAAGCAATTTCATTTCTAGTTTAAATAAAGATTTAAGTAAAGAAGAAATATCGGCTTCAATAACATTTTTGAAAGATGTGTTTAATAAATTTGGTTAGATTAACTCTCCTCCAATAATTTTTACACTACCCATATCCTGTTTAAATGTATAATTAGGATTTTCGAAATGGGGTTTAATGTCTAGCGTATTATGTAAAAAAGGGTGTCTTATTGTTCTTCCAAAGTTGTAAGTTTCCTGATACCCTTCATGGGTTAATGCATCAATACGCTTACCATCATACCTAATTATCATTTCAAATTGCCCGTCAATACCACTAAAATTATCATTTAACAAGAATTTTCTGCTGTATGGCTTTTTGAATCCGACACTCATTAAGTGATAATCTTCCTTGGGCATATGATACTTGTTCATAAATGTAGGAACCTCCAACCATGTTCTATTAAAATTATCTTTAAAATGATTGAGTGCGAAATATTTTAAAGTTGTAATTTCATCTTTAACATTAAAAATATTTCTATTTAAATGGTAAAACATAAATTGGTCCTTAACTTTCATATTGCCATTAGCATATGAATCGATAATTTTTTTGACTTCTTTTGAATCGAAAGAATATTGGCCCATTGTTTTCAGCAAATTTGACTAGTTAAAAAGCGTAGCTAATTTATAGTATGTTTTGTGATTTTAAAATATTAGTCTTTAAAGTTTGGCAAACTTCTCATCAAAAAAAGTAGCAGCAGCATCAGTAAAAACAAATTTGTTACGAATATAAGCCAACGTTCGTTTTTCAGTTTCAGTAACACTAGTGCCATCTGCAGCGGATGCAAATAAATCATTTACTTCCTCTTTTGACAATTTACCTTCACCTGCGCCACTTGTGTGTTTTATTGCAAGGTCTATTAACTCTTTTTCGTATTGAACACCGTCGATTGATTGATAAGCCATTATTTTAGTTTTTAAAAGTTTAGACAAAAGTTGGGATAAAAAAACAGCGAGTCAATAAGATTTAACAAAACTTTTAAACATAATATTTAGAATATTAAGTTAGGTTTTCTCAAACTGTAAGAAATACAAAAGAGGCAAAGTACAGACATTAAAGGTGTAAAGTTAATACCTCGAAATGCCCTTTACGAAGCAGATACCCTATTTCAGAATAGCCTAAAAACTGCAAATTGAAGTGTTTCCTAATTGGAAATGCACAGTATTTTTATTGTTTAAAGTCAAATCCATGCATTCAGGATTTAAATAATCTTATTAAAAAACCAAATTTACAATTTTAAACACTTTTGAGTGAATCCCAAATTTATCAAATTATCTGAATGCCCGCGGCAGGGGTTGAGCGACATGTTTGAGCTCTTTTGACAAGCCACAGGTTTTAACCTGTGGATGGCAAAAAGCGAGTAGCGAAAACACGGTGCTGCGGAGGAACGGAGCAGCAGCTGCCCTAATAGCAGATTTAGAAAGAATCGTTAACGCGCTTTATTAAAATTGAACGTAATTATAAAGACAATAGCTGCTCCCCTATTATTTCTTTCAAATTAATTTTTTCGGTTATATTCTTTTGCAATGTTACTAGTAACCGTTTTTTTACAAAATGCCGGTGAACCACCAACCCGATGGAACGATATGGAACAGGTTCAGAAAAATAACTAACATGTTTTTTTTCATTTTCAGAAAAATCGGCAATTGATAAATAAGGTAGCAATGTTGTGGCTCGATTTGCTTTAACGAAACGCAGTAAACTATCGATAGAGCCGGCCTTATACTCGAAGTTTAACTTTGTGTCAATGCTTGTTTTATTAAGGTCGCATAATTTTAAAACCTGGGTGCGCATGCAATGTCCTTCTTCCATTAAGCATAAATTATTGGTATTTATTTTTTGTATTGAAACGCTGCTGTTTTCTGCATCACTCGCATCAAAAAAAACAAAAGGTTCATCATATAATTTAACTTCTGTAATGTCTTTGTCTTCAATTGGTATAGAGAGAATTCCAATATCTAATTCTCGGGATTTAATTTTTCTTACAATTTCACTGGTGGTTTCTTCCCTTACAACAATGCTTAAATTGGGAAACTTAGCAGCAAAATCTTGCAAAAACAAAGGCAATAAAAATGGAGCAATGGTTGGAATTACTGATAGTGTTAAATTTCCATTTATTTCACCTTTTACCTCTTTAGTTATTTCTTTTAACTGATCAATATCATTTGTTATTATTTTTAACTGTTCTATTATTGCACTGCCTTCTTTTGTAACTTGTACAGGTTTCTTTTTTCGGTCAAAAATTTCTATTCCAATTTCTTCCTCGAATTTTGAAATCATGGTGCTTAAAGTAGATTGTGTTATGTTGCATTTTTCGGCAGCTAATTCGAAATGTTTAAACTCTGCAACTGCCAATATGTAATTAAATTGTTGTATGTTCATCTACCGTATCAATGTTAGTATTCAAAATATAGTTTTTATCAAACAAAAATAGTAATTACTTTCGCACTCGAACCAATTAATGTTTTACCTAAACCAAAATAATATGAGAAAAATACTTTTTACGATAACATTAATTTTTTCTATCAATTTAAATGCACAAGATGCTATGGAAAACAAAGCAAAATGTCCTTTCAACGAAGGTGCTCAAGGTCAAAGCAACACAGAAACTCCTGTTGTTACAAATGGAGTAAAAGGAAATACAAATAGAGATTGGTGGCCAAACCAGCTGAATGTTAGTGTACTTCGTCAAAATTCAGCCTTGTCAAATCCTATGGACAAGGGTTTCGATTATTCAAAAGAGTTTAAAAGTCTGGATTTACAAGCTTTGAAAAAAGATTTGCATGAACTAATGACCAAATCTGAAGATTGGTGGCCAGCAGATTTTGGGCATTATGGTCCATTTTTCATCCGCATGGCATGGCACAGCGCAGGAACTTATAGAACTGGCGATGGTCGTGGTGGCGCAAGAGCTGGTCAACAAAGATTTGCTCCTTTAAATAGCTGGCCAGATAACGGTAACTTAGATAAAGCGAGAAGGCTACTTTGGCCAATTAAACAAAAATATGGAAGTAAAATTTCATGGGCCGATTTGATGATTCTTACAGGAAACGTAGCTTTAGAAGATATGGGCTTTAAAACTTTTGGTTTTGCAGGCGGCCGTGAAGATGTGTGGGAACCTGAAACAAATGTGTATTGGGGTTCTGAAAAGAAATTTTTAGACGATAAGCGTTACACTGGAGAAAGAAACCTAGAAAATCCATTGGCAGCAGTGCAAATGGGACTAATTTATGTGAATCCTGAAGGTCCTAATGGAAATCCTGACCCAAAAGCTGCTGCAAAAGATATCAGAGAAACTTTTGGGAGAATGGGAATGAATGATGAAGAAACGGTAGCTTTAATTGCCGGTGGACATACGTTTGGTAAAACGCATGGCGCTGGAGATGCTTCTTTGGTCGGTGCAGAACCTGAAGCAGCTTCAATAGAAGAACAAGGTTTTGGATGGAAAAGTAGCTACAAATCTGGAAAAGGGAAAGACGCCATAACTTCTGGTTTAGAAGTAACCTGGACTGCAACACCAACAAAATGGGGACATGGTTTCTTTAGAACTCTTTTTGGGAATGAATGGGAATTAACGAAAAGTCCTGCGGGTGCGCAGCAATGGGTTGCAAAAAATGCAGAAGCAACAATTCCAGATGCATTTGATGCAAGTAAAAAGCAATTACCTACCATGCTTACAACAGATCTTTCATTAAGATTTGATCCTGTGTATGAAAAAATCTCAAGAAATTTCTTAGATAATCCTGCTGCTTTTGCTGATGCATTTGCACGTGCATGGTTCAAACTAACGCACCGCGATATGGGGCCACGTGCTTTGTATTTAGGCGCTGAAGTTCCCAAGGAAGAGTTGATTTGGCAAGACCCGATTCCTGTGCTTAACCATGCATTAATTGATGCAACAGATATTGAAGGATTAAAATCAAAAATATTAAGTTCAGGTTTATCTATCAGTGAAATGGTTTCTGTAGCTTGGGCATCTGCTTCTACATATAGAAATTCTGATAAAAGAGGTGGTGCTAATGGAGCTCGAATCAGGTTATTACCACAAAGAAATTGGGAGGCAAACAATCCTGAACAATTGAATAAAGTATTAGGTACTTTGGAAAAAATTCAGACAGAATTTAACTCAAAATCTACCTCAAAAAAAGTATCAATTGCTGATTTAATTGTGCTAGCTGGTTCTGCAGGAGTTGAAAGGGCAGCAAAAAATGCAGGTTATGCTTTAAAAGTACCATTTACTCCAGGAAGAATGGATGCTAGTCAGGAACAAACAGACATAACTTCTGTAGGAGTGTTAGAGCCAATGTCTGATGGATTTCGCAATTATCTCAAAAATAAATATTCCGTTTCTACTGAAGAATTACTAATAGACAAAGCCCAATTACTGAGTTTAACTGCTCCCGAAATGACAGTGCTAGTTGGTGGTATGCGGGTTTTAAATGCAAATTACAAAACCTCAAAAAATGGCGTATTTACCGCCAATAAAGATGTTTTGAGCAACGATTTCTTTGTAAACCTTTTGGATATGAATACCGCTTGGACAGCAATTTCGGACACAAAAGAAGAATTTGAAGGGAAAGACAGAAAAACAGGAACTGTAAAATGGACAGCCAGCAGAGTTGACCTTATATTTGGTTCTAATTCCGAACTAAGAGCTCTGGCAGAAGTTTATGCAAGCAGCGATGCAAAAGAAAAATTTGTAAAAGATTTTATTTCAGCATGGACTAAAGTGATGAATTTAGATAGGTTTGATTTAAAATAAAGACACTTAGTTTCAAAGTTTTCGTTCACAAATCGATAAAAAGCAGTATAAACCAGAATTAGGGTTATGCTGCTTTTTTATTTCAAAAGCTACTCTAATGTATTTTAAATAATATCTCCCGCTGATAACGCTGATTTACGCAGAAGGCATTTAGAGAAAACTTAAAAATCTGCGCAATCCCCGAAATCTGCGGGAAAAAATATCTCCAGCGGAAAACGCTGATTTACGCAGAAGGCATTTAGAGAAGACTTAAAAATCTGCGCAATCCCCGAAATCTGCGGGAAAAAATATCTCCCACGGATTACGCTGATTTACGCAGAAGGCATTTAGAAATAATTTCAAAAATCTACTGGAACTTTTTATCTAAAGGATAAATACTACACTAATACCCGCACTAGCGGCTGAGGCAAATAGCTTGCCGACGAAGTAGGCAACTATGGCCGAAGACGCGGCCCGCACAAAAATGTACATTTGAAAATTCATGTAATCGCGGGAAGTGCCCAAATAAAAAAGGCACACCTTTTTGGGATGTGCCTTCGTAATTTATTTGAATTATAATTAATCGATTAATTCGACACTTCTCTTGATGAACTTTGTTAACTCCTCGCCTTTTAGCATATTTTGTTGTAACAAGGCTAAATCTTTGGCTTGAGAAATCAAATTGCTTTGTTTGTCGGTATCTTCAGTTCCTAAAATTCTGCCAATTAATGGGTGATTGGTATTGATGACCAAGTTGCACATTTCAGGCATATCGCGCATAAACGGATTGCCGCCGCCAGCCACCGACATATCTTTCATGCGGCGCATAAATTCTGGTCTTGTAATGAGCATTGGTGGCTCGGTTTCGCTCATTGGCTCTAACTGTACAATTAGTGTTTTCTCGATTTTGCCTTCTACCAACGGCTTTAAAGCATCTAGTTGTTCTTGACTTAATTTAGATGGAAGTGGTTCTTCTTTCTTAACTAGCTTATCGATGGTATCAGCATCCACACGCACAAAACGTGTTTTTTCTAATTTACTTTCCAACGCATTGATCATGTGAGCATCTAAAATACTATCGAGCAACAAAACGTCGTAACCGCGAGATTTTGCAGCTTCTACAAATGAATGTTGCTCTTTTAAATTAGACGTGTACAATGCAATTACATTCTCTTCTTTATCGGTTTGAATTGGCTTTATCAACTCAACGTATTCGGCAATGGTGTAGAACTTATTCTCTACATTTTTTACCAAGTTAAACTTGCTGGCGCGCTCATTAAATTTATCGTCGCTGAGCATTCCGTATTGAATGAAGATTTTAATATCGTCCCATTTTTGTACGAATTCTTCTCTGCTATTTTTGAATAATTCTTCCAATTTATCTGCAACTTTTTTGGTAATGTGGCTGCTGATTTTTTTCACATTTCCATCGCTTTGTAAATATGAGCGCGAAACGTTGAGAGGAATATCTGGTGAATCGATTACACCATGCAATAAGGTTAAAAAATCGGGAACAATTCCTTCAACAGAATCGGTAACAAAAACCTGGTTAGAATATAATTGAATTTTATTTTTCTGTAATTCTGCATTTCCTTTTTGACGAGGGAAATATAAAATACCAGTTAAATTAAATGGATAATCTACATTTAAGTGAATGTGGAATAAAGGTTCTTCTCCAAAAGGATATAACTCGTTGTAAAATGTTTTGTAATCTTCGTCTGTTAAATCGGCTGGTTTCTTTGTCCAGGCAGGATTAACGTTGTTTACTTGTTTCTCATTAAATTGAATAGGAACAGGTAGAAATTTACAATATTTATTTAATAAATTTTCGATTCTTGCTTCTTCTAAAAACTCTTCCGAATCTGGATGAATGTGTAAAATGATGTCGGTTCCGCGCGCTTCTTTTTCAGCTTCTTCTAAAGTAAAATTAGGGCTTCCGTCGCATTCCCAGCGCACAGCTTTCGCATCGTCTTTAAACGAACGCGATAAAATTTCAACACGTTCAGCCACCATGAATGAAGAATAGAAACCTAAACCAAAGTGACCGATGATGGCATTTGCTTCAGGTGTATCTTTATATTTTTCTAAGAACTCTTCAGCACCAGAAAAAGCGATTTGGTTGATGTATTTTTCAATTTCCTCGCCTGTCATTCCGATTCCTTTATCGGAAATTGTTATGGTTTTTGCGTCTTTATCAATTTTTACTTGAATATCTGCATTTCCGATTTCTCCTTTAAATTCGCCTGTTGCAGCAAGTGTTTTTAGTTTTTGAGAAGCATCTACTGCATTAGAGACCAATTCTCTTAAGAAGATTTCGTGGTCGGAATACAAGAACTTTTTAATAATCGGAAATATGTTTTCCGTGTTTACGTTAATTTTACCGGTTTGCATAGTATTACTTTGTTTGCATCGCCGTTTTCAAACGATATGCCAGCCAACAATTCTGCCATATTGGCAATTTAAATGTGAAATTGAAAACTATATTTGTCGCATGGAAATTGAAATTACCAAATTGGCTCATTTAACTGGGCACCAAGGGCCTCTTTATACGTTGGCAAGTGGAAAAGATGATGCAACATTTTACTCGGGCGGAAGTGATAAACTAATTGTAGCATGGAAATTCAATAATCCGGGAGACCATAAAGTTATTGCAAAGTCAAAATTTGTAGTGTATTCAATATTATTTATTAATGAATTAAATATTTTATTAATTGGGAATAATCAAGGTGGAATTCATGTAATTGATTTAAATGTAAATGCTGAAATTCGCTATTTTGATGCGCACAATAATGGGGTTTTTTGCATGTATTATTTAAAATCAGAAAATAAAATATTAACTGGAGGTGGCGATGGACAATACATTTTATGGAATGCAGCTGATTTTACTGTATTTAAAAAAGAAAAAATAAGCAATGGTAAAATAAGGAGTATTGCTATAAATGAAAAGAAGAATTTAGTTGCTTTTGGTTCAGGTGAAAAAGAAATACTTATTTATAATTTAAATACATTTGAAAGGTTGTATTCATTTGAAGCGCATACAGACGCTGTGAATGCAGTGCAATTTGATTTAAATGGTGATTATTTATTAAGTGGGGGAAAAGATGCGTATTTAAAAATATGGAATGTGAATAATGGTTTTGAATTAATAAAAGAAATTCCTGCGCATAATTATGCTATTTATTCTATTCAATTTAATTATGATGGGAGCTTATTTGCAACAGCAAGTCGCGACAAAACAATTAAAATATGGGAAACAAAAGATTTTAATTTCCTTAAAAGAATTGATAAAGAGAAATTTGAAGGGCATTTAAATTCTGTGAATCAAATTATTTGGTCTTCAACTGAAAACATCATTACCTCATGCAGTGATGATGGCAAATTGTTGGTTTGGAAAATTGAGTAGGATTACTTTTCAGTTATTAAAAATTCAGTTCTTCTATTCAATGCTCTGCCTTTTTCATTGGTGTTGGGAGCAATTGGCTTTGTAGCTCCAAAGCCTTTGAAACTTAATCTTTCGGCATTTATATCACTTAAAATCAGCAGGTCTTGAACAATTTTTGCTCTGTCGTTAGAAAGCTTTAAATTAGAACTTGCATCACCAACATTGTCGGTATGTCCGTGAATGGCAATTTTTATTGTTGGATTTTCTTTTAAATAAGTTGTAAGCTCTTCAACAATATCTAAAGTGGATTTATTGATTAAATAAGAATTAGTTCCGAAATTAATATTATTTATTTTATATGCTTTCCCAACCTTAATTTCTTCCATTTTAATATCTAATTTCTTTGGAATATTTAAAGTAGTATCTGTTGTAGATAAATACTGACTTGTAAATGCTTTGCCTTCTTTTTTTACGGTTATTAATTGGTCGTCGTTAAATGCAACAACGGCAACGTATTTTCCTGTGAGTGAATCTACATCAATATTTTTAACCTCTTTTGTTCTAGTATTTTTAATTTCAACCTGCGCGTCGGTAATCACCTCATTTTTTTCGTTTCTTAATTCTCCAGAAACAAAAACAACCCTTTCTGGCCGCGCTTCTTTGTACAATGGAAAAGAATAAATATCCCAACCACCAACACCCTTAATTTTATCGGAAGCGAAATAACCAGATTTTCCGTCAGTGCTCACAAAAAAGCCCAAATCATCTTTTTCAGAATTAATTGGAAAACCAATATTCTTAGGCTTTTGCCAAACATTGTCTTCTTCTAATTTTGAAAAGTAAATATCATAGCCACCAAAGCCTTGGTGCCCTGTAGAGGAGAAATAAAGTGTTTTTCCATCAGAGTGAAAAAAAGGTGATTTTTCGCTTCCTTTTGTATTTATTTCAGGCCCTAAATTCTCAGGAGGTGCCCAGTTACCCTTTGCGTCTTTAATAGATTTCCAAATATCTAATTCTCCAAAACCACCTTCCCTGCTGCTGGCAAAATAAAGTGTTTTACCATCGCTGGATAATGATGGCTGAGACTCCCAAGTGTTTTTGCCATTAATTGCAATACCTGCATTTTTTATTTCTGCCCAAACTCCTTTGGAAAAATAAGAATACCAAATATCACAATTCAATAAATCGCCCCCATCGTTTTTGCAAATCGTGAAGTACATATTTTTATTGTCAGCAGATAATGTAGCTCCACCTTCGTTGTTGTTTTTATTGAAAGGCGTTGTCATTGGAACACCTTTTTCGAAATTGTTTTCTCCTAATCCATTGCTTACCGAAAATCGTTCAATGCGCTTAGGTTCTGAAGTCAGGCCTTTTTGCACTTCAAATGTGCTTCTTGTAAAATATGCGTATTTATTATCAGGAGTAATAATCGGCAGGTATTCATCGGCCGCGGTGCAAATGGCTTGCAATGGTTTAGGGTCGAAAGGAACAGGTTTAGAAAATCCCTCTAAAAAAAAGCTTGCAGAGGCAAACATATCTGTTGCTTCATTTCTCTCTTTTTCTTTTTTATAATCGGAATCAAGAAATTTTTGCAGGAATTTATTGCATTCGGCAAATCTTTTTTCGCCAAAAGCAATTGAGCCCAATCTGAAGAAAACCATTGGGTCTAAATCAGGGCAAAGCGTAGCAACTTTTAACAAATAAGGTTCGGCTTCTTTGGCTTTTTTCCCTTTTATTAATAAATCTGCAATCATATAATTGGCGCGGGCAAATTCCGGATCAATTTCCAACGCTTTTCCAAGCAGCATTCTTGCTTCATTTCTATTGCTGCGCACTACATCTATTGCTTCGTTGTAGTATTTCTTGGCCTTTTTAACTTCAGATAAAGGACAAGGATCTTCTTTATCCTGAGCCAACAGCTGAAAGGATTGAAAGATTAATAAAAAAGCAAATATCCTTTTAAACAATTGTTTTATTTTTTCTTAAACAAATCTTTCACTCCTTTTCCAATTTCATCTTTGGCTTTATTCTTTAGTTTATCTGCTTCTTCTTTCGCTTTTCTCTCTGCTTCAGCTTTTAAACGGTCTTGCTCTGCTTTTAGTTTTGCTTCGGCTTCTTTTTTCAATTTATCTTTTTCAGCATTTGCTTGCTCAACCAATTCTTTTTTATGTCTTTCAAATTCTTCTTTGGCTTTTTGCTCAGCTTGTTTCTTTAAATCATCCATGGCATTATTAGCCTGTTGTTTTAAATCTGTTTTAATTTTTGGGTTGCTAAAAGTTCCAGTAACATTTATTGCCACCGGAATATTGTCACCTAATTCACCTTTAAACCCATTTTTATTAGCTTGTGCTACCAATCCATTTAAAACTCCATTTGCTGCGCCTCCAAATTCTGACCTAGGGACATCCATGTTAATTGCATAGTTTATACTCTGGTCAAGCCCATTCGTTCCAGCAATTGTAGCTTTATAATTTCCAATTTTAGTTTCAAATGGCGCAATACTTATCTGTCCTTTTGTAATCACGAAACTACCTGCTAATTTATCTAATTTCCATTTTTTTAATTTATCGATTTTTAAAGTTTCGGCTATTTTCTTCACCATTTCGAAACCTTCAATTTCAATTACAGAAGAATTAAATTTTCCTTCGCCATTTAATGTTGGATATATAAAATTGAAAGCTTTATCGGCCTGACCAGAAAAGTTTAAAACAGAAGAAATATTACCTGTGGTATTTTCAGCAATTGGTGCCAATTTTTTAACGGTATTAAATGTTGTGGCTGTTTGCTTAATATTCAAATCTTTAACATTCATTCCCATGGTTACATATGGACCTGCATCAGAACTTGTATTATACGTTCCATTTAACAACATATTTCCTCCTAAAGTATTCATTGACAAATTATTCAATTTTACTGTTTGGTCTTGAACTTTTAACTGACCATTCAAGGCAGTCATTGTCATATTATCGTAAATCAATTTATCAATATTGCTATTTAAAGTAAAATCGATGTTTGAAGGAATTCTAACATATCCGCTTACATCTCCTTGGCTTGGTGCGGCTTCAGGATTAGAAGTTGTCGTTGAAGCAGGCGCTTCGGTCATAAATGGATTTAAATCTAAGAATCTTGAATTCATATTTAAAACACCACCAATTTTTTCGTTTTTAAGCGCATAAGCTAAATAATTCGTCAATGAGCCTGTTGCATTAATATCGCTTTTGCCGAGAGTCATTGCAAATTTGGTGAGGTCGAGCGATTTTGGAGAAAACTTCATTTCTGCTTCACTTATATTTAAGTTCTGAGGTAAATCTTTTGAAATGTAAATCAATGAACTTACACTCGCCATTCCTGCTGCATAAAACTCTTCATATTTTTCTTTTTCAATTGCAGACATTTTACCTTTAAAAGTGATGTCGGCCGCAATTTTACCTGCCAAGCTTGTCCCTTTTTCTAAAGGCAATAAATCTTTCATTGTGGCCAAATCTACATTTCCTTTTATGTGCCCATCAATGTCGGGGTCAGTAATAGGCGTTTTTACAACCATGTGCGCATCAATTGGAAATTGCCCAAGATCAACATGGAGTTTCGATACATTAATTACCGTTTTATTCGCATCTACTCCAGGACAAGTAATTTTGGTATTTACTTGCATATTATTAATTGCTCTTGGCAAACCTGGATATTGAATCATTCCATTTTCTATTAACAAGTTTAAGTTAAAACCTGGAATTGATTTTTCATTGTATATTCCCTTTACAAAACCATCAAAAGCCATTTTACCAGATGATTTTACCTGTTCAAAATCTTTTGTAAAAGTTCCGGGAATAATAGAAATGAAATTCTTTACATCATTTTTTAATGCTGAAAAAGTAATATCCATTTCAATATCTTCTTTTGGCATTGAAACAAAACCTGCGAATTTTAAGAATAACTGATTTAATTGTAATTCATTTTCCTTGAAAGTGTATTTGGCATTTTTAATATCCAAATTAAATGCTGCTTTATAATTCAATTTTACTTTATTAAAATATTTAATTGCACCATAAGTCATATCCATACTATCAATAGAAGTTTCTGTATCTAAATTGGTTACATCAGCTGTAAAATCTCCTTTTCCTGAATGATTTAACCCATTAATAACGGTGGAAAAATCCATCGATTTATCGTCATATTTAACATAACTATTTGTAATTGAATATTTCTGCAAAGTAGCTTTAAATGCTGAAGTTTCTTCTGCAGTTGCAGTTGTAGGAGGACTCGGCTTGGTGATGTCCCAATTAGCTTTGCCATCTTTTAAAACTTTTGCGTTGATTCTTGCTTTATCAATAAATATTGAGTTTATCTTTATTTCACCACCGCTAATTACACTCATAATATCTGTTGTAACTCGAAATGATTTTGCAGAAATTAAAGTATCACCTTTAAAAGGTGCTGCATTTGCAAGCGATAAATCACTTAAAGTAATGCTGAACTGCGGAAAATTGGTAAATAAACTTAAATCTAAATCGCTAAAATTAAGCGTTGCATTTAGGTTTTTATTGGCCTCCGTTTTAACCTTTGCAATAATTTTATCTTTAAATATAAATGGAAGTGTAACCATTAATAAAATTATAAATAACAATACAATTCCTGATATTTTTAATACTTTTTTCATTGGGTAATTATTTTATTTTAAAATTTAACAGATTTATTTCTTAAAAAATGATCTACTAACACCAAAGCTGCCATTGCTTCAACAATTGGCACAGCTCTCGGAACAACGCAAGGGTCATGTCGGCCTTGAATATTAATTGCAACATTATTTCCTTCTTTATCAATTGTGTTTTGTTTCATTTTAATACTTGCAACGGGCTTAAACGCAACATTAAAGTAAATTATTTCACCATTTGAAATTCCTCCTTGAATACCACCCGAAAAGTTTGTTTTGGTGCTCACTTTTCCATTTTCTTCCACAAACTCATCATTGTGCGCTGAACCTTTCATTTTTGCAGCTTCAAAACCACTACCGAATTCAAAACCTTTCACTGCATTGATGCTCAGCATTGCTTTTGCTAAATCTGCATGCAACTTGTCAAAAACTGGTTCTCCCCAACCTGCAGGGCATCCTTTAATGATACAAGTTATTATTCCACCCAAAGTATCTCCTTCTTTCTGAACTTCTTCAATAAGAGCTTGCATATTACTTGCAACTTCCGCGTTTGGACAACGAACCAAATTCAAATCAACCATTTCGGTTGTAACTTCAAAATCGATAGCCTTCATCCCAACTCCACCAATACTGGAAACATACCCAACAATGGAAACATTTTGTGATTCAAGAATTTGTTGAGCAATTGCGCCTGCTGCAACTCTTACCGCTGTTTCACGTGCTGAAGCTCTTCCTCCGCCTTTGTGTTCACGAATTCCATATTTCGCATCATAAACGTAATCTGCATGAGAAGGACGATAAACAGTTTCAAGGTTGGCATAATCTTGACTTCTTGAATCTTCATTCATAAACTCCAGTCCAATTGGAGTTCCAAGGCTTACATCATTAATAAATCCCGAATTAAAAACCACCTTGTCTGTTTCTTTTCTGGGTGATGAAATATCGCTTTGTCCTGGTTTTCGGCGATTTAGTTGATGCTGTACTTTTTCAAAATCAATTTTTACATTCGCCGGACAGCCATCAATGATTCCTCCAATTGCTTTACCATGTGATTCACCAAATGAATGCAATCGAAAAATTTTGCCAAATGTGCTTCCTGCCATGCTGCAAAATTAATTGTTCCCAACTAGCAATTGAATAAAAATACAAAAAAAACATACATTTGAAAACTATTAAAATATGAAGCAGTTTACCCTTGTTTTTTCATTTATTGTTACCATTTTTTCAATTGGAATATTAAAATCGCAACAAACGGTTTCTTTAAACAATTTTGAAAAAGTTAAAAAGGAGATTTTAGAAAACCCAAACATTCAGAAAGGCAATGTAAGCTGGTGTTTCAGAGATATTCAAACGGGCCAAATTGTAGAAGAACACGAATCAAAAAAATACATGATTCCGGCATCAACATTAAAACTATTTACAACAGCTGCTGCATTGCAAATGGGAATTGACTTTAAATTTGAAAATAAGGTTTCATATTCAGGTGAAATTAAAAAAGGGAAATTGAATGGAAATCTTATTATTAAGGGAAATGGTGACCCTTCTTTTGGGAGCGGAAAAGCAGGAGCCCTGAGTGGTGATAGTGTTTTATTATATATTTATAAAGCATTAACAGACAGCAATATAAAAAAGATAAAAGGCAACATTGTTATTGACCCTTTTTATTTTGAATACAATTCAACTGTAATTCCAAATGCATGGCAATGGGAAGATATTGGAAACTACTATGGAGCAGGAGCTTATGGATTAAATTGGAGAGGAAATCAGTTTGAAATAAACGTTAAAGGCGGTGTTCAATCATACGATTCGGTAAGTTTTACGATTCAAAAACCTTTTGATAAATTTATTAGTATTGAGAATAATTTAAAAACGACGCTTAATGCTGGCAAATCAAGCGTTACTTTTTTTGGGGCGCCATTCGACAATAAATTAACTGCTCAAGGTGAAGTGGTTGGTAGTTCTGAAAAGTTTGCAGTGAGCGCTGCTTTGCCCAATCCGCCTTTGAATTTTGGTCAGGAATTATTTGATTATTTACAAGAAAAGGGAATTGAAATAGATGGAAAAATTCTTGTGGAAAAGACATATTCAGCATATCCTTTAATTGCATTTTATTCTCCACCAATGAGAGAAATTATCAAGGAAATTAATTTCAACAGCAATAATTTATTTGCAGAATGTGTAGCGAAAAATCTGAACATAGGATATATTTCGGGAAGTGCTTCTGAAAATTATTCAAAAAATCTCTCAACATACGTTTTTAACTCGCTTACCAAAAAAGACAGCTCCTTTCAAATTACCGATGGAAGCGGACTTTCGAGAACTAACCTTGTAACTACACGCATGCAAACAGACTTTCTGAGAACGCAAAGCCAAGGTACCTGGTTTGGATATTATTTAGGCTCTATTCCTAAAGGAGGCGAAGAAGGTTCTGTAAAATTTCTTCCAAAAATGCCAGATTTTAGGGTTAAATCGGGAAGTTTAAATAAAGTTAAAGCTTTTGCTGGTTATATGATGGATAGCAGCGGCCGACAAATGACTTTTTCTATCATTTTTAATCATGTTCCATTAAAAAATGCAGATTTAAATAAAATAACTGCTAATTTATTAAGTGCGGCAGGAAGTAACAATTTTGAACTACCGCTCAAAGCTTTTGGAACTTACTTATACAGAGATACATTGGAGAAATTTCCAGAAATTATTACTGCAAAAGAAGAAATAAAGAAGCATCCTGATTTGTACTTCTCAAAAGAAGAAATAGAAACAAAAAGAATTTCTGAAAAATTTGAATATATATTTCGAGGAGAACCAGATGTTGAAACACCGTATTTCTTTGCATCGGCAGAAGCGGGAGGTGAATTATATCAAATTAAATTAAAATACAGGATACATGCCGAAACTAGGTTTGCAGAAAGATGGAATGCTGTAAAAAATGAATGGGAAATGATATGTTGGGGCGATGTCTTCTATAAACGATAGATTTCCAATGTTAAATTTTCACTTCTAATTAACATGTAGTTCATTTATGCTTAACATTGCAAAATAATTTATGAAAACTATATTTATCGTTCGTCATGCAAAATCTAGTTGGGCAACAGAAGGACTTGAAGACTTCGAAAGGCCGCTGAACGAAAGGGGAAAAATAGATGCTCCTGTTATGGGTTATAAGCTTTTTCAAAAAAAAGTGAATCCTGATTTAATCTTGTCCAGCGCAGCATTCAGAACAATTAGTACCTCAAAACTAATAGCACGAGAGATCGGATATGAGGAAAAAAGAATTCAATTAAAATTTGGACTTTATGCAGCAACTTTAAATGTAATTATTTCAGAATTATGTGAAGTGTCTAATTCGGTAGATAGTTTAATGTTAGTTGGACACAATCCTGGAGTAAGTCAAACTACAGCTTTTTTATGTGAGAAATTTAATGAGGAATTTCCAACTTGTGGAATTGCTTGTTTAAAATTAAATATTGATAAATGGGAAGAAATTGATGAAAATTGCGGAGAATTGGTTTGGTTTGATTATCCCAAAAATGTAAATTAAATGGAATCTAAAAAATATTTTAATAGAGATTTAAGTTGGCTGAGTTTTAACCACAGAGTTTTGCAAGAAGCTAAAGATTTGCGCGTTCCTTTATATGAAAGGATGAAGTTTCTTGCTATTTTTTCATCAAATCTTGATGAGTTTTACAGAATTAGAGTAGCAGAATGGAAAAGATTGGTATTACTAACAAAAAAAACTAAAAAAGAACTTAAGGTAAACCCTCAATTGGTTTTAAAAAATATCAATAAAACTGTTTTAAAACATCAAGTTGAATTCAATCATATTTTTTGGAATCAAATAGCCAAAGAATTAGAATCGAAAAATATTTTCATTGTAAATGAAAAAATGCTTACTAAAGAGCAAGAAGCATTTGTAAGAGAATATTTCAAAGAAAAAGTTTTGCCATTAATCAAACCAATCATGATTAATACACGCAAAAATCCACCTCAATTAGATGAAAAATCAATTTACCTTGCTGTTAAAATTTGTGATTATGATAGGCCGGGCGATCGCGTTTACGAATATGCAATTGCTGAAATTCCCTCCAGAAAAATAAACCGATTCCTTACTTTACCAGAAAAAGATGGTCAACATTTCGTAATGATTTTGGGAGATGTTTTAAGGCTATGTTTGAATGATTTATTTCCTGAATATGAATCTATAGAAGCCTATAGTATAAAACTTACAAGAGACGCAGAATTGGTATTAGAAGATGAATTTTCAGGTAGTCTTTTAAAGAAAATAAAAAAAAGTATCACTGAAAGAGCTAAAGGCACACCTACCAGAATGTTATATGATAAATCAATGCCAAGTGATTTCTTAAAGCATTTGAAAAAAATATTCGGTGTAGGAACCTTAGATTTAATGCCAGGAGGACGTTATCATAATTTTTCTGATTTAATGAATTTTCCTAAATTCGAAACTAAAGGAATAACTTACGATAATCTCCCATTTTTAAAAATTAAAGAATTAGATGCTAATTCATCCATGTTAGATGCTATTAGTAAAAAAGACTATTTATTACATTTCCCTTACCATTGTTATGATTATGTAATTCGTTTTTTAAATGAAGCTGCAGAAGACCAATTTGTAACAACCATAAAAATTACTTTATACCGTGTTGCAACAAATTCGAAAGTTATACAAGCAATTCTAAAAGCCCTAGAAAATGGTAAAAATGTAATTGCTTTTATGGAATTAAAAGCCAGATTTGATGAAGAATCAAATATTTATTATGCAAAAGAACTTGAAGAGGCTGGTGCCAAGGTATTATATAGTTTCCCAATTTTAAAAGTACATTCAAAAATGATTTGTGTAGAAAGAAAAGAAGGAGATAAACTGCGCAGGTATTGTTATTTGAGTACTGGAAATTTTAATGAAAATACTTCAAAATTGTATGTAGATTCTTCCTTATTAACCAAAGAAAAATACCTTTGCAGGGAAGTATCTGCAGTTTTCGATATTTTAGCAGATACAAGAATAAAAAGAGAATTTAAGCATTTATTGGTTGCTCCTGACCATATGCGACATGACTTATATACCTTAATTGACCAAGAAATTAAAAATGCTCTAAAAGGGAAACCTGCATTTATTACGCTGAAATTAAATAGCCTTCAAGATAGTTTAATGATTGATAAATTATATGAGGCATCTCAGGAAGGAGTTGAAATTAAGCTAATTATCAGAGGAATTTGTTGCCTGATTCCTGGAATTGAAGGACTCAGCGATAACATAAAAGTTATTTCTATTGTTGATAGGTTCCTAGAACATACGCGCGTTTATATTTTCGGAAACGATAATGACCCTAAAGTTTATTTATCATCTGCGGATTGGATGGAACGTAATTTAAGCAGAAGATTTGAAGTTGGATTTCCAATATATGACCCAATTTTAAAGGAAGAAATAATTGATTTAATGAAAATCCAGTGGAAGGATAATACCAAAGCGAGAATTATAAATAAAATACAAAATAATACGTATAGAAAATCTATTGCTAAAGCACGTTCACGCGCACAGGTAGATGCATACGCTTACCTAAGAGAAAAAGGCAAAAGAAACTCATGAGAATTTAAATTACTATTATTATAATTATTTTCTTAATAAATTTTTAATTTTAATAAGTATTTATTGCAACAGTTAACTAAATTTACTGTTGAATAAAATGATATGTCTTCTGAAACAATAAACTTAGAAACAGAAAAAAAAGAAATACTTGCAAGATACACTGCACTTCTTCGTGCCCTTGGTGATAAGCTGGAAAAGCAAGATAAAGTTCAAATACGAAAAGCTTTTGATTTAGCCCTTGATGCGCATAAAGACATGCGTCGTAAATCAGGTGAACCATACATTTATCATCCAATTGCTGTTGCTCAGATTGCTGCAAGTGAAATTGGTCTTGGCGCCACTGCAGTTATTTGCGCTTTACTGCATGATACTGTTGAAGATACTGATGTTACTTTAGAGGATATCCGTAAAATGTTTGGCGAAACAGAAGCCAAAATTATTGATGGTCTCACTAAAATAGAAAATGTATTTGACCAAAGTTCTTCTATTCAAGCAGAGAATTTTAGAAAAGTATTGCTAACACTCAGCGATGATGTGAGGGTTATTCTTATAAAATTAGCTGACAGATTGCATAATATGCGCACTTTGGATAGCATGGCGCGCGATAAACAACTTAAAATTGCTGCTGAAACTTTGTTTCTCTATGCACCTCTTGCCCACAGGCTTGGCTTGTATAACATAAAAACGGAAATGGAAGATTTAGGATTAAAATACACACAGCCTGAATACTACGAAGACATTTCCGCTAAATTAAAAAGCGGTGAAGAAGTTAGGAAAAGATTCATTAGTAGGTTTACCAACCCGATAAGAACAAGTCTTTCTCAACAAGGTTTTACGTTTGATATTAAAGGTCGCCCAAAATCCATTTATTCTATATTTAATAAAATTAAAAATAAAGGAATTCCATTTGAAGAGATATTCGATATTTTTGCGATTAGAATTATTATAGATTCTCCCGTAGATACTGAAAAAGCAGACTGCTGGCGCGTATATTCCATTATCACAGATATTTATCAACCAAGTCCTGACCGACTAAGAGATTGGATTTCCACTCCTAGAGCGAATGGTTATGAATCTTTACATACCACTGTAATGAGTCCAACTGGAAAATGGGTAGAGGTGCAGATTCGTTCAAAAAGAATGGACGAAATTGCTGAGAAAGGATATGCCGCGCATTGGAAATACAAAGAAAAAAGTGATTACGAAAGTAGCATAGACGATTGGCTGGGACGTATTAGAGAGATGATGGAAAACTCTGATTCAAATGCTTTAGAATTTATCAATGATTTTAAACTAAATCTTTTTTCTGAAGAAATCTTTGTTTTTACTCCAAAAGGAGAATTAAAAACCCTTCCAATTGGTTCTTCTGCATTAGATTTTGCTTTCGATATTCACTCAGAAGTAGGAATGTCTTGTATAGGTGCAAAAGTGAATAATAAACTGGTTCCGCTGAGTTATAAGTTAAAAAGTGGTGACCAAATTGAAATTCTAAGTTCCGCCAAACAGAAACCAAAAGAAGATTGGCTAAATTTTGTTGTAACCGCAAAAGCCCGCTCAAAAGTTAAATCGGCCCTAAAAGAAGAAAAACGAATTGTTGCCGATGAGGGAAAGGAAATTCTTGAGAAAAAATTAAAGTCTATTAAAATTGCTTTAGATGGAAATGTGATTAACAACCTTATCAAACATTACAAAATGAATAGTCAACTAGACTTATATTTTGGAATTGGAGAAGGACTCATCAAATTAGATAATGTACAAAAAATTGCCAAGGGTGAGCAGTCGAGCAGTTGGTATAAAATATTGAGAAAACGATTTGGTAAATCAGATTCTGAACAAAAGGAACCTGCAACCTTAGAGAACATAGTAAAAGAGATTCGCGGAAAATCAGACATGCTCGTTATCGGTGAAGATATGAACTCCATCGATTATAAACTTGCACCTTGCTGTAATCCAATTCCCGGTGATGAAGTTTTTGGATTTGTGACTATTAATGAGGGAATAAAAATTCATAAAACTAATTGTCCGAATGCAATCAGTTTAATGTCTAATTATGCCTACAGAATTGTAAAAGCTCGTTGGATGAATCAACAACAAATTGCATTTATGGCTGGAATTCGCGTAAATGGAATTGATGATGTTGGCATTGTAAATAATATCACAAGAATTATCTCAAATGAATTAAATGTAAACATGCGCTCAATAACCTTTGAAAGTCAAGATGGTGTATTTGAAGGAACCATTATGGTTTTTGTGCACGATACAAATCACCTAACTGAATTACTGGGTAAAATAAAACAAGTGAAAGGTGTTACCTCTGTGCATAGAATCGACTCAAACTAAACGTTGATCAACTGTAAATTTCTGGCGCTTTTTTATCTTAATCTTTGTGAAATACTGATGATTTGCATTTATCATCACATTAAATTCTTCTGGAACAATGGATGATGGAACTTTTAACACCAATGCTTTGTTTGCTTTAAACCACGCACGAGAATAAGATTGACAATTGCTATAATAAGCGCTTGTTTGCCAACCTTCTGCAAGAGTTTTTAATTGGACTGTTTCTACTAAAGTACTTTCAGGTAATTCTAAAGTGAGCAAAGTGAATGAAACTTCAACACCTAAATGCCTTCTGTGAACAAGATTTTCTAAAAGCGCAAGTGCTCTTGTTGTGGAAGCATAAACCACGTGTTCACCTTCTTTATTCCACCTTCCTTCAACTCCACTTGCAAAAAGCTCATTTGAGTATTTGGTCAAAACTATTCTATAAAACTCCATTAAAATTACATTGGATAACCCAGCATGATACGTGTAAGTTCTGCCCTGATTAGCTGCACACCGCCGGGATTCACCATATAAATAATTGGAGCATTTTGGTTGAAAGCCGGAGAAGGTGTCTCAAGCCATTTCTCAAATTGGGCTACGTTTCCAAAAACTTCTTCACCTGTTTGATACAAATCTTTTATGCGTATTAAATGCTCACTTGCAATAGGATCTAAAAGTCTACCTTCTTTAAAATGTCGCTGAAAAGTTTTAAGTGAAGTATGAAAAAATGAAGCGATGCGATTGGCATTAAAGCTTGTTTTAGAAAGCAACTCAAAAAAAGGATCTACTAAAATACCTGGCATTGAATCATGTATAACGTTTCTACCTGAATCCTCTTCTTCGATTTTATAATATTTTATTGCTTTCATTATTGTAAATCTTCATCACAAATTTAGACATTTTTCTTTGATCAAAAAATATTTGTCCATATAAATTTCCAACTCCTTTATATACATTTGCTTCTTAAGAGCAGCATGATAGATCAAGAAACAAAAGACGCAGTGAAGCAAATTTTTTCCGATTACTTGGAAAAAAATGGGCACAGAAAAACTCCTGAAAGATTTGCTATACTTGATGAAATTTACTCTCACTCAGGTCATTTCGACATAGAAACACTTTATGTTGATATGAAGATTAAAAAATACCGGGTAAGTAGGGCTACTCTTTATAATACAATTGAATTGCTGCTTACTTGTAATTTAGTAATTAAACACCAGTTTGGTAAAAATCAAGCACAATTCGAAAAATCATATAAATTCAAACAACACGACCATTTAATTTGCAGCGATTGTGAAAAAGTTTTCGAATTTTGTGACCCTCGTATTCAACAAATTCAAAGTATGACAGGCGATTTATTGAACTTTAATATCAGTAGTCATGCCCTTACATTTTTCGGAAAATGCAAGAAACTAGAAAATTTAGGAGTTTGTGAAAATGCATTAATTCCTACTGAAAGATGATATTTGATTACGAATTAGAAGTGGAAAATCATTTTACTATCATTTATTTTAAAGGTAATTTGATAGAAAAATATGAAGCTGAAAATATATTGGCAGAAGTCAATGAGTTAATCTTTGAAAAGAAAAATAATTTCATTCTTAATTTTAAAGAATTCGAATATATCAATAGTAGTGGATTAAATGTATTATTAAATATTCTCACAAAATCAAGGACATCAGGGGGAGAAGCAATTATTTGCGAAGTCTCCCAAAAACTTAAAAAACTATTTATCATCACAAAATTAGATGCTGTATTTGTACAAACATCAACTTTAGAAGAAGCAAAAAAAAAATTCAACGAAAAAGCTCAATTACCATAAAAATGAAAATAGATGTTCTGTTAGGTCTTCAATGGGGAGATGAAGGAAAAGGAAAAATAGTAGATGTTCTAACACCTAAATACAATGTTATTGCAAGATTTCAAGGAGGTCCAAATGCAGGACACTCTTTAGAATTTAATGGAATAAAGCACGTTTTACATACCATTCCAAGTGGTATTTTTCATAGCGAAACGCTTAATATTGTTGGGAATGGAGTTGTAATTGACCCAGTAATTTTTAAAAAAGAGATTGATGCTTTAGAGAAGATGGGTGTGGATGCGCGCAAAAACTTGCACATTTCTAAAAAAGCCCATTTAATTCTTCCTACACACCGACTTTTAGATGCCGCTTCAGAAGCTGCAAAAGGTCTAGCTAAGATTGGCTCTACATTAAAAGGAATTGGTCCAACTTATATGGATAAAACCGGGCGTAATGGCATTCGTGTTGGTGATATTTCTCGCCCTGATTTCATGGAGAAATACAGGTTCTTAGTGGAGAAACACTTAGAAATGTTACGTCATTTCGATTTTAAATTCGATTTAAATGAAGTAGAACCTGCATTCCTAGAAGGTATTGAACACCTGAAATCTTTTGTACATATTGACAGTGAACATGTTGTAAACAAAGCAATAAAAGAAGGGCATTCAGTATTGGCCGAAGGCGCCCAAGGCTCACTGTTAGATATTGATTTTGGTTCTTATCCTTTTGTAACTTCTTCTAATACAATTAGCGCCGGTGCCTGCACAGGTTTAGGAGTTGCTCCCAATAAAATTGGAGAAGTGTTGGGGATTTTCAAAGCATATTGTACCAGAGTTGGAAGTGGACCTTTTCCCACAGAATTAGACAATGAATTGGGAGAAAAAATAAGACAAATTGGAAGAGAATTTGGTGCAACAACTGGTCGTCCTAGAAGATGCGGCTGGTTAGATTTACCTGCATTGCGTTACTCGATAATGATTAATGGAGTGACACAGCTTATCATGACCAAAGCAGATGTGTTGAGCGGTTTTGAGCAAATACAGGTTTGCACGCATTATAAAATTGATGGCCAACTTACCACAGATTTCCCTTTCGATATTGACCCTTCTATTGTTACACCTGTTTTTGAATCATTAGCAGGTTGGAATGAAGATTTAACTGGCATTAGAAATTTCGAAGAATTGCCGGCTACTTTGAAAAGTTACATTACCTATATTGAAAATGCGCTCGAAGTGCCTATAACAATCGTTTCTGTAGGTCCAGACAGGGAACAAACGATAGAAAAGTCGGCAGTGTTGATTAGTTAATTACCTCACAATCCAGCCAAAAGGATCTTCTACCCTTCCAGCTTTTAAGTCTGTTAAAAACTGCAAAGCACGCATAGAAAAATTATCTGGCGTTGAAACTGGTACTTTATAATCTTTTCCTTCGTGACCAATTACAGAAATAGGTGCAATATTAGCTGCAGTGCCTGTTCCGAATGCTTCTTGTAATGTTCCATTTTCGAAAGCATCAATTACTTCGGTTACATACACATCTCTTTCCTCTACCCTTACTCCCCAATATTGCGCAATTTTAATAATGCTGTCGCGTGTAATTCCTGCTAGTTTACTCGGACTTAAAACCGGAGTAACTAAAACATTATTTATAACAAACATCAAATTCATTGTTCCCGACTCTTCAACCTTAGTATTGGTTGCTGCATCAGTCCAAATAACTTGATTATAGCCACGTTGTTGTGCCAATTTTGTTGGATACAAGGCTCCGCCATAATTCCCAGCTGCTTTTGCATAACCTGTTCCGCTTCTGCTTGCACGTGAATAAGTTTTTTCAATTGAAACCCTTAGTTCATCGGTATAATAAGCCCCAGTTGGAGATGCCATTATAATAAACGTATACAATTCTGATGGATGCACGCCAATTACAGAATCTGTGGCAAAATATACAGGTCTGATGTAGAGAGATTTACCATCACCTTTAGGAACCCAATCTGCATCAGCTTCTACCAAATCTCTCAATCCATTCATAAAAATTGGCTCTGGTACCAAAGGCATGCACATACGCAACGAAGAACTTTGCATACGTTTGAAATTTTCTAAGGGTCTAAAAAACAACAATTCATCATCATCACTTTTATACACTTTCATTCCTTCAAAAACAGATTGACCATAATGTAAGACAGCCGATGAAGGATTTAATGCCAATGGAGCATAAGGAATAACCCTTGGATTTTCCCACTCTTTCCCATTATAATCTGCTTGAAACATGTGGTCTGAAAATATTCTTCCGAATGGTAAATGGGAGAAATCTACTTGCGATAAGCGCGAATGTTCTGTTTTTGTGAATGGAAATTGCATACCCGAAATTTGGCTCAAATCTACATATTTTTTCATGCGACAATAAGCCCATTTTTATTGTTATTACTAATTCTTATTCATCCATCCCCGAATTTCTATACATTTGCCCATTCATGCAATATAGGTGCTCTTTTAACTTCATTTTATCTATCTGCTTTTGCATTATCTGGCAAAATACTTTCGCTCAATCAAAGAAGATTGAAGTTAAAAATGCCAATACGCTCGAAGCAGACAACCGTGTTCCGGGTGCACAACGCTTAATTGGAAATGTAATTTTTGAACACGAAGGCACATTATTGTACTGCGATAGCGCCTACCTGTTCGATGCTACCAATAAAATGCAAGCTTTTTCGAATGTTAAAGTAATTGGAGATAGCACAACTATTACAGGAAATACTGCCAGTTACGATGGTACCACAAAAATTGCTGATATAATTGGGAATGTTAAAATGGTTGACCCAAGCACTATCCTTACAACCAACGCATTAACTTACGATTTAAACAATAAAATAGCCAGCTATACTACTGGTGGAAAAATTATTGGTCGGAAAAATAAAAACGAACTAACAAGTATAATTGGCCAATATAAATCAACATTAAAAACGCTTTTTTTCAGACAAGATGTAGTCCTGAAAAACCCAGACTACATTATGAAAAGTGATACTTTGCAATACAATACTGCAAATGAAACAGCATACTTTTTTGGACCTACAACAATAGTGTCAAAAGAAAATACAATATTCTGTAAATTAGGTTATTACAACACCAAAACAGACATTTCTCAATTTGAAAAAAACGCCCGAATAGTGAGTAAAAATCAAAGTATTGATGCTAACCAAATATATTATGATAGGAATGCCGGAATCGGAAAGGCGCGTAAAAACGTAATTATTTCTGATACTACAGAAAAGCTCATTCTAACAGGAAACAAAGCCGATTATTTCGAAAAAGAAGACAAGATAATCCTTACCGACAGCGCCGCTATGCAAAAAGAAATGAATGGTGACACGCTTTTCTTGCATGGTGACACACTCAGGTCGTACATTGATACTGTAACTGAAAAGAGAATTCTATACGCATATCATAAAGTTAAATTTTTCAAAAAAGACTTTCAAGGTGCGGCAGATTCTTTGATCTATTCAGAAATTGATAGCACCATTAGACTATTTAGAAACCCAATTTTATGGAATGAAGAAAATCAGTTAACTGCTGATACTGTTTATATTCAAATGGCCAATAATGAAATTGAAAAGCTTTTTCTGAATAAAGCCGCTTTCATTGTTTCTCAAGAAGATAGCCTGCATTTTAATCAACTAAAAGGAAAAAAAATAACGGGCTACTTTTATAAAAGTGAGCTGAAGAAAATAGATATCAGGGGAAATGGAGAATCTATTTATTTTGCTGCCGATGACGATAGCGCATATATTGGTGTAAACAAAGCAGTTTGCACAGATATGCTTATCTATTTGGATAGCAATGAAGTACAAAGCATTACTTTTATTGCTCAACCTGTTGCTACGCTTTATCCTGTGAATGAAATTCCTTGGCAAGAACTACAACTAAAAGGTTTCAAATGGTTTGGGGAGAAAAGACCGAAAAGAAAAGAAGATATTTTTTACTGGAAAGAAGAGCCCATTAAACCTATAAAATCAAAGAGAAATTCTCCCTAGTTAAGGTTTAAAACAAGTAAAAGTTCATTTTTTCAAGCACAAAACTTGTCATTAATTGTGTTTTATCTTAGTTCAAAAATACTTACCCTAAAAATGATACTTTTGCATCATCAATCAATACTCTTATATGTTTAAAACAAAATTTATAGCAATTTCAGTAATTGCTTTAATTGGCTTTTCGTCTTGTGGCGGAAATGCCCAGAAAAAAGAAGAAGAACAGAAATCTGAAACACCATTTGAAGTTATCTCCGAGCGTTTTGGCGATGTTCAGATGCTGCGTTATCAGATAACAGGATTTGAAGAATTATCTTTGAAACAAAAAGAACTAGCGTATTACTTGTATGAAGCTGCTTTGAGCGGAAGAGATATTATCTGGGACCAAAAATACCGTCACAACTTATTAGTTCGTCGCACCATTGAGGCCATTTGGAATAATTACAAAGGCGATAAAAATGCTGCTGAATACAAGAAATTTGAAGATTACTCCAAACGTGTTTGGTTTTCGAATGGTATTCATCACCATTATGCCAGCGATAAAATAATGCCTGAATTTAGCTTTGGCTTTTTTCAAAGTTTGTTAACCAATTGTGACCAAAAAGCCTTGCCATTGAATCCAGGTGAAACTGCTGACCAATTGGCGAACTTCTTAAAACCTGTAATGTTCGACCCTAAAGTGGATAGCAAAACCGTGAATTTACAAGCGGGAATCGACAATGTAAAAGGTTCTGCCAACAACTTTTACCAAGGTGTTACGCAAAGAGAAGTAGAAGAATTTTATGGTAAAATGATGGATAAAAACAACAAAACTCCAATTTCATATGGCCTAAATTCTAAAGTGGTGAAAGAAAACGGAAAGTTGGTAGAAAAAACTTGGAAAGTTGGCGGAATGTACACACAAGCCATTGAACGAATAGTATTTTGGTTGAAAAAAGCTATTACAGTTGCTGAAAACGATAACCAGAAAAAAGCCCTCGAATTATTAGTAGTATTCTATGAAACGGGCGATTTAAAGAAATTTGATGAATACAACATTGCATGGGTGGCCGATGTAAATTCTGCTATCGACGTGGTAAACGGATTTATAGAAGTATATCAAGATGCTTTAGGAAAAAAAGCAAGTTTCGAAGCTGTAGTATCTATTAAAGATGAAGAAGCTACTAAGAAAATTGAAACTATCGCAAACAATGCACAATGGTTCGAAGACAACGCACCTTTATTTCCAAACCACAAGAAAAAAGAAGTTAAAGGTATTATTGGAAAATCAATCAATGTTGTGGTAGAAGCCGGCGATGCTGCCCCTTCTACTCCAATTGGTATTAACCTTCCTAACAGCAACTGGATTCGCCAAGAACATGGTTCCAAATCTGTTTCACTAGGAAATATTGTTGGTGCATACAATATTGCAGGAGCAAAAAGCCCTAGCACCGGAGAATTTAGTTTAAATGATGAAACAAAAAAACGCGCTAAAGAATTTGGAAACATTGCTTCTGAATTACATACTGATATGCATGAAGTTATTGGCCATGCAAGTGGTCAATTAGAACCAGGAATTTCAACACCAGATATCACTTTAAAAAATTACCAAAATGCATTAGAAGAAGCGCGTGCAGATTTGGTTGCATTATATTACATCTATGACCAGAAACTGGTAGAAATTGGCGTTATGCCATCTTTAGAAGTTGGTAAAACTGAATATGAAAGCTACTTATTAAATGGTTTGATTTTGCAACTCAACAGAATCGATTTAGGTAAATCTATTGAAGAGGCACACATGCGCAACCGTCAATTAATTTCAAAATGGGTAATGGAAAAAGGTGCTGCAGACAAGGTTGCTGAATTTATTAAACGTGATGGTAAAACATACATTCAAATAAATAATTACGAAAAATTACATGTGCTTTTTGGAGATTTATTAAAAGAAATTCAGCGCATTAAATCGCAAGGAGATTTCAAAGCAGGACAAGCATTGGTAGAGAATTACGGCGTTAAAATTGACCCAATTTTACACAAAGAAGTAAAAGAGCGTTTTGCAAAACTAAATGTTGCTCCTTACAAAGGATTTATCCAGCCTCGCTTAGTCGCGGTTGAAAAAGATGGCAAAATTACCGACGTAAAAGTTGAATATCCAACTTCATTCTCTGATCAAATGCTTGAGTTTGGAAAGAAATACAGCTTCTTGCCGAATGTGAATTAGTAAGTAATTCCAATAACATTATTGAGGCGCAGTTACTTTGTTATTGCGCCTTTTTTTTGTTTATAAGAGTATTAGCCGTGTTAGTTTGAATAACTTCAATTTACGAAAACAATTTTAAGTATATCCGTTTCTTAATCGTTTATAAACGTCTAAAAAATTGCATCATAATTCCACTTAAATTACCTTCGCTTCCATATGGGAAGGGGATATGGGTTTCCTATGAAACGCCTCGCAAATTTCCAAATCTTTTTCACTTTTTTTCTAAAGATAATCATAATGCGCTGAATTTCAAGTTAAATAAATATAGAGTAGCTATATTTTACAAACTTATTAGTACAGCAGCTTAAAAATTTGATATCGTCAAACTGTATTAAAAAAAGTTTTACGAACCCAAATTATGCAATAGATAGCGAAGAATGAGTTTTTTATTATAGCATTAGTTTGACCCGCTCCAACGGAGCTTATCACTTTTTGCGATTTAACACTTTAATAAAATTATCTTTCTAAATTCCTGATTTAAAATACATTTCAATGAAAAAATCTCAATTAATGGTAAAATATTTAATGAAAGACTTGGATATTAAGAGATCAAGAAGTAACCTTCAAAATAATTCTTAAATATCCTTTTCTATCTTAATTTATTTTTTACTTTTATTTTAATTTAACAGTGTAATTTTAATTAATCCAAAAAAATGAAATCACTTTTACTTAAAACAGTTTTTACCCTTAGTTTATTTTTTGCAAATTTCTTAGTGTTGGCTCAATCACCTCAGTTGGTTAAAGACATTAATCCTGGTGCATTTGGTTCATCAGTAGGTTTTTGCGTTACACTCAATGATTTAATTATTTTTACTGCCGACAATGGTTCCAATGGAACAGAAATTTGGAAAAGCGACGGAACTTCTACTGGTACCGAAATTCTAAACGACATTATACCTGGTCAAAGCAGCTCATTTCCTTCTAACCTAACTGTAGTAAATAACAAGGTGTTTTTCACCGCACAAAGTAATTCATTTGGAACAGAGTTATGGGTGACAGATGGCACAACATCAGGAACGGTGCTGGTAAAAGATATTTACCCAGGTAATAATGGCTCATCTCCAACATACCTTACAAAGATTAATGGAACTTTATTTTTTAATGCTGAAAGTGCAAATGGTGTAGAGCTTTGGAAATCAGATGGAACGGAATTGGGAACTTCTTTAGTGTTTGATATTGACCCAAATGGAAGTGGCTTTCCCATTTCGTTTACTGAATTAAATGGCGAAGTGTTTTTTGCAGCTACTGATGGGGTTACTGGTTTTGAGTTATGGAAAAGTAATGGAACTAGCGTAGGTACAACCCGAATTACCGATATCAACCCAGGAATTGCTGATGCACTAACAGGTGAAATGGCTGTGCACAATGGTTTTCTTTACTTCGCAGCCGATAATGGTGTAACTGGTATTGAATTGTGGAAAAGTGATGGAACAACAAATGGAACCTCACTTGTTAAAGATATCAATTCAGGAATGACAGGTTCTACCCCTTCTAAACTTTTCAGTGTAAATGGTAAATTACTTTTTAAATGCGATGACGGTATAAACGGACCTGAGGTTTGGAGAAGCGACGGAACAACGCTAGGTACACAATTGGTAAAAGATGTTAATGTTGGAAATTCAATATTATCAAATCCAGATTTTTTTACAGTATTAGGTAATGAGCTGTTCTTCGTAGAATTTGATGGTACGGCATCATTTGGGAGAGAATTATACAAAACAGACGGCACTGAACAAGGCACTTCTTTAGTGTTTGACATAAATCCTGGTTTATTTGATTCTGACGTTTCGAGAATTTATGCAACGATTGATAAATTGTTTTTTAGAGCCACTGATGGAGTAAATGGATTTGAAATCTGGCAAACAAACGGTTTTGCTAATGGAACTAATATGATAGCAAATGTAAATGCTGGCCCTTCTTCTTCTAATCCGAATTTCTTTGCAGCAATAAACAACACATTACTTTTTTCTGCAAACGATGGAAATTCTGGTGAAGAGCTTTGGAAAATATCTGATATTGTAACTACTGCAAATTCTGCTTTATCATCCAATATAATCAGCATTTATCCTAATCCCTCCAAAGGAACATTAAATTTAAGAAACCTTAATATTTGGAAAGAAAACTTAGAAGTTTGTATTTTCTCTGCATTAGGAAACCAGTTAAAAACAGTTAGTATTGTTCGTCCAAATAATCCAAATTTTTCTATTGATACAAGCGATTTACCTGCTGGAATTTATTTTACAATTATTAAAGAAAATTCAATCTTTGTAAGTCAGCAAAAGTTTATCATTCTTGAGAATTAATATACTTCTTTAAAACAAAAAGGCGCATGAACCGAAATTCCTGCGCCTTTTTTAAAACATTAATTTCTCTTACTTCAAAAACTTAAGGGTTTCAACAGAACTATTACTTCTTAATCTCAATTTATTAATACCAACGATTTCATAAATTTAAACGTTTTATAGACGTTTATAAACGTTTAAAAAATTGCATCATAATTCCACTTAAATTACCTTCGCTTCCATATGGGAAGGGGATATGGGTTTCCTAATAAACAATCCAATAACTTCCAAATCTATTTCAATTAAAATAACGAATCAAAATACAAATCGCTGAAATTCAAATTAATAAAATATAAATCATGCAATTCTAAATTCAAGCAAATGAGAAGGTTTTAATTATGACTTCAAAAATGAAAATATTTATTTCAATATCATTTATTCTTAATTTAAATATTGCTTATGGACAATTTGCAATCATTAGTGACAAAGACAGTTTTTGTAATGTGAGAAATTCTAACAATAGTATTATTGATAAATTAGAAAACTCACATTTCGTTTATTGCTTTCAAAATAATAGCAACTGGACAGATGTTTCATATTCTAAAAAAAACATAAAAATCAATGGAAAAGTTTATTCTAATAGATTAAAATACATCTCAAGTTATGAGAAAATTCCTATAGTCGAAATAACTTCCAATAAAGTTAAACTCAAAAAAACAATATTGAAATTGTTTTGATTGATCAAAGATTTGAAAAAAGTAAACACATATTTAGCTTTTATAAAGGTACCAAAAATCAACTAGAACTTATTGATAACAAACAATATTGGGGCTGCGACGGAGGCTATCCAACAACAGAATATAAATCTTTAGAAGTTTATATAAAAGAAAAGAAAATATTATTGTCTAATGAGGCTCTTGAAAATCTGTATCAACCAAATCTATTTAATACTGAAGTAAATTATGATAAAGTTAATGATATTCTATATTTTCAATCTAGTAACAGCGATGGAGCAGGAGGATATAATGTAATTTGGAAAATAGAAAAAGGAATCTATAAATTTAGATATGTTACATATGGATTTTGAGATTTTAATGCAGCAATCTTCAATAATTTTTAATGTGACATTTTAATAAAAAAGGCGCATGAACCGAAATTCCAGCGCCTTTTTTAAAACATTAATTTCTCTTACTTCAAAAACTTAAGCGTTTCAACTGAACTATTACTTCTCAATCTTAGTTGGTAAATTCCACTTGCATATGATGATAAATCTATCATTTCATTACCGAAAGAAGCATTCTTTAAAGATTTACTGTACAACAATTGACCGCTCATCGAAATTACTTCCAATTGCAAATCGCTGTTATTCATTAAAGCATAGCTCAAATTAAACTGCCCATTTCCATTTGGCAATAATTCATAATTCAACGCCTTGTTCATTTCTAATATCCCTGTTGTAGTAACAGCTACAGTTATAGTTGTATCTGTATTGTAACAAACATTTCCCGCACCCATGCGTACATTATAAATACCAGATTGCTCATAAGTATGTAAAGGATTTTCGTTTGTAGCAGTTGCTCCATCACCAAATTCCCAAGAATAATAATCTGCTCTATTGCTTAAGTTTTGAAATTGAACTTCCAAACCATCAGCAACATAAGCAAAACGAGCTGCAGGTAAGGGCGTATTTCCTAAGAAACTTCCTCCTTTTAAGAAAACTCCAGAATCAAAAATCCCGTCGCCCGCATCTGCAATTACAATTTTAAAATGGTAAGATTGGCCTGGTGTTACTGGATATTGCAAACTTATTGGTGTTGTATATGCATCATATTGTAAAATCTGCCCACCAATATTGTCCACATAATACTGACTATTTAAACCTGCATTCACATTGTTTATAGCGATAGGAGTTGTTGTACCCGGAACAAAAGCAATGTTGTGCAAACCAATTAATGAATCTTCCGGACCTTGAATAAAGAATCCAAACACATCATTAAACTGACTTCCAACATATTCTGGGTATTCCTCAGATGCAAATACAAATTCACAAGCAATCACAGTATCTGCTTGTGGCACAAAATCAAACTCTATACTTACAGCATCTTGAGTAAAATAACCAGGTATTTGTTGATCCAATAAAGGATCTCCTGGCAAACCTAATTCAGCTCCAGCTGCTCCTTGATTGTTTGGGCCAATAGCATTGAATATAGTTCCTGTAGTTAACAATAAACCAAAATCAAACCCTAACATGCTAGTAGAATCGCTCAAGTAACCAATTGCTTGCGATGTGGAACCGTTAAATTGAATATTACTCACATCCACACAATTACCAAAAAGAATATTTTGAATAGATGTTTCAATATTTGGCAATTGATTAATGGTAACACTTCCTGTACCTCCAGCCAAAATATCTTGCGCCACAACACTTTGACATTCTGTTAAGTTGCAATCATTCACAGTATCTGTTACTGTAAGACAGGCTTGGTAGGTTCCAGATTGTGCAAAACCATGCGTAACACTAAATGCATCATAACCACTAATTACAGGCGTGCCGTCGCCAAAATCCCATGAATAGTTGAAGTTACCAAAATTGTAAGAACCAAAATACACAATGTTTGATGCTGATGGATCGTGGTTCCAGCCATAACTTGCATTACAAGGCTCTTGCACATAAAATTCAGATACATTTAACGTATCACAATACGTTGAAGTGCAAGCAGTAACAATATTCGTAACTGTTAAGCAAACTACATATTGAGGAATATTCACATCAAATGTATGAACAGGAGCAGGATTTATGTCAGTTTGACCATCACCAAAATCCCAATTATAAACCGTTTGTGTAAAGTCTTCAACCACACTTGTGTTAGAAAATGCAACAATTAATTGCTGCCCAACAGAATTTCCAGTGTACATAAAATTTGCCGCACAAACTTCTCTGTTAACCGTTTGTATTACTTTGTTTTGAGCCAATCTGCTCATTTTATAAAGTTCAGATTGAAATCTTCTGCTTTGCGCAGAAAGCGTATTCATAGCCGATATAGCCAAAACACACGCAATTGTAAACTGTAAGTATTTGTTTTTCATATAGATGGTTTTAAGCTATAAAGCAACAATTATTATTTGAAATGCGCAAACCAAAAAAGCCTTTTATGATAAAACTAATATCTGCTTTTCAAATATTAGGGCATACCCCTGCCCTTTTTAATACATTCTTAATAATTTAATCATTACATAAAAAGTCAGGGTCGCACTTTCCGCACTACTCCGCGCCAACGCAATGGCCAAAATCCCTTGGCGGGGTAGTTTGCTACAATTGCTTATGCAAGCATTAGCTGGTGTAAAACTTTCAGCTGTAAAAGAAAGCTTTCATAACAATATCAATCATAAATAATTGCTTTTATTTTAGAATGAAGTAATAGGAGAGCAAAAAAATCCAGCGTAAAACTGGATTTTCTTCGAATTAAAATTAAAAATTTAACCTTCTTTTTCTACAGCTTTCTTTAGCAAATCTAAACCTTGCTTGTTGGTTGTTTCCATGCCTTGTTTTGCTCCACCTAACCACATAAAAAAAGCGGGAACTATTCCTGATTTTACTTTAAAATCCTGCGTTACTTCAATTCCATTTGGAGTTTCTTTAAACGAATACTCAAAAGTTGGTTGCGCTTCAAATGGTTTCTGAATATCGCATTTTAAGCCGATAAAATTCAACATATCAATCTTCACAATTTCTTGATAACCAATATCTTTACCACCATTACCATTCCAATGGTATTGCGCGCCAACTGTGCCGTCTGTGCCTTTAACTTCATACTTTTGCGCAGGATCTTGCGCTAAAAATGGAGACCATTTTGGGAAGTTTTTTAAATAACGTACCATGTCGAATACTTCTTCTTTAGAACCTTTTATGGTGGTAGTTTGTACTATTTGAATGGATGTTAATCCGCTGGCTTTGAATAATCCAAAACCTATAAATGCAACTATAACAATTGCTAATCCTATGAAAATCATTTTCTTGTTCATTTTAGTGAGTTTATTTTTTAATAATTACATTGGTTGAATGCTTCTTACTTCAACGCTTCCTCCTAAATGTAAAATAGGACAGCTTTTAGCCATTTCAATTGCTTCTTCTATCGTGTTGGCTTTTACAATCATATTTCCAGCAATTGCTTGTTTATTAGAAATATAGATACCTTCTTGCAAAGAAGAATCAGCAAAAATTTGTTTTCCTTCAAAACCAAGTTGGTGAGTACTCACTAGTTTTTCTTCTAAAGCAATTTGACCAATAAAAGCACCCCAATGTTGATGCATTTCTCCCATTTCAGCTTCAGTAGGCTGGTAGTTAAAATTAGGCTCAAAGCGAAATAATAACATAAATTCATTTTTCTGTACCATGATGTTTTGTTTTTTAGTTGTTTATAGTGGTACAAAAATAGAATGGGCTTAATCGCCTATTCTTGCCATAGGACAAGAAATGATTTTCAGGGCATTTTCTGTTTCATTTTCTGGAAAATAGCCCAATGCAAGAATAAAATTGTTGGTGGTGCAAACGCAGGAATGATGCAAAAAGGGAACATGGCCAGAGAATCAACTCCCATAGCTCCTGTTTCTATAGATATTTTTGTAAGCACATTGGCGGCAATTGCCGTAAATAAGATATCTATTGTTCCAAAAATATTCCAGCACAATGTCAATGTTTTAGCATAGCTTTTCTTGTTTTGAATGGCCTTTGCCACGAAAACTGAACCTACGGCTGTAATTATATCTCCAAAACCAGCAATAAATGCAAAAGGTTTAGGCAAAGAGTTACATAAAGAAAGTAATACAAAGAAAATTCCTATAACACGAAAAATATGAAGCTTTACAAGGTCTTCGATAGTCGAATGAAGAAGAATACTTTTATAGCTTTTGGTATTAACTATTACTGCAAAAAGCAAAAATGCATAAGGAAAAGTTGTGAATATCAGCACCTTTGGAGGAAATGAAACTTGGTTAAACCAACCATAAAAGCTCGCAATAGAAATATACAACAGATATAAAATGAAAAATAGCATTACAATTTTAGAAACTGCATTTTGACTTATTTTCTTTGCTGCATTATGCACAAATAATGAAATTAATACAAAAGGAAGAGGAATAGCAATTAAGAATAAAATATAAATCCATGATGGAATTGGGTATTGCTCAAGTAAATTCATACAAAAAATTATTAATGATTAATTTCGTGCAATAAAAATGAAAAATTGTAATTATCTCTTTTCATATGGCAAGAATTTACTTTTGCTCTGTAATTTCTTTTCTAATCCTGCTTAAAGATGTATCTGTAATTCCCAAATAAGTTGCTATTTGTTTCAGAGGAACATTTTGAATAATATCGGGTTTGGTTTTCAAAAGATTTAAATACCTGTCTTTTGCTGGGTCGGCAATTACCGAAACGGAATGGGTTTTTAACTCAAAATAATTGTTTACTAAACGGTTTCGACCTACATCTCTAAACGCTTCGATGTTAAACAGTTTCATAAAATTTTCGAAAGTAATTTTCCAAGCAATGCAAGCAGTGATGGCTTGAATATTTTCGCGGCATTTTGTTTTTAGAAAATACGAATGCCAATCAATTACTATATCAGTTGTACCAAAGAATTTTGTGCTAATATCATTCCCTTCTAAATCTATTACATAAGATCTGGCAAAACCACTTTCCATAAAATAATAGAAATTAGCAGTTGTTCCTTCCTGGATAAGAAAATCATTTTTAGAAAATTCAACTCGTTGGTATTGTTGCAAAATGGTTTCTAAATCTTCTTTTTTAAAATTTTGTTCAATAAAAATGGAGCTTAAAAAATGCTTATCATTCATATTTTTATCTGTTTAGTCTGCATAATAATTTACAAATAAAGCATATTTTCGTATAGTTAAATCACACCACTTTACTTCAATTTAACGAAATGCAGCGTTAGCGGGTGCAGCGAAAAGCCTCCGTAGGAGCTTGTAGCGGAACACGCGACCCTAAACCAAAAAATAAAATGTTTGGTAATTTTTAAATGCTCAAAATTGGTTTAGGGAAACGCCCAAAATAAATTGAATTTTGACTTTTATTAATTACAATTTATTGCACCAATAAACTTCCTTTAATAACTGCGTAATTATCCTTATTTGAAATAATAAAATGGTATAATCCCGCAGAAAAAGTGGAGCGCTGTATCTCAAATTTGTCGGTAGTTACATTTAAACTGTTTGTTAAACTCCCATTGTTTGCGTAAAAGTCAATTTGATGCGCAGTTTTCTTATTATTCTCGAAATAAATAACTGCATTGTCCACCAAAGGGTGCGGTCTAATTTGGTATCCTAATTTTCCAACATCTATAAATTCTATAGAAATTACCTTAGAAAGTTGCGTTCCTCCGAAAATAAGTCGGTAATAATTTCTTTTATTCGTGATGGGCGCTTTATCAGTAAAATTGTAACTAACAGCTTCTGAAATACTGCCGCATGTTCCGGCAATATTACCAATATTTACGTAAGTTAAACTGTCTGTTGAGCGCTCAATTTCAATTCCACTGCAAATGCTTCCTGCATTTATTGTCCAATTTAGATATACATCATTGCCTACTTTGGTAATCAGAAATTTACCAAGAATTGGTTGGTCTTGCGCCAAGATTTGATTGGCTGCAAAGAGCACTGTAATTAAGGAAAACAGTACTTTTAGATGAAAATTAAAATTTAATTGTTTCAGCATGGATATCACTCAAAAGTAATAAAAATAAAGACAAAAATCTATAATCGAATAAATAACAGTTGTTCGATTGAAATGTTATCTGTGCGAAAAAATAACTTGTGCGGAGAGAAAAAAACAACCTTAAAAATACAAGTGAAACGAGGTCGCGATATGTTTCTTTGCAGCAAATAAAATAGGGGCCTTTGGCATTTTTCGTTTTATATAGGCTAAACAATTTATTTAAATATTTTTGCCAAATATCAACAAGCTGTGATTTTAAAAGCATGAATGATTTTTACAAGCAAGCAATTTTTCTACAATGGTTTGAAGCAATATTACTGCTCATCATATGCTTTTTTCCAGCCATTTGGATGATTGAATTATCATATGTTCAACCTTTATTTGGCTTACTTTTCTTGGTTTATTTACCTGTCGGACAATTTTCTTTAACACCTATTTCAAAACTTACAGGAATGTACACTTATTACTCTCCCATGTTACTCGGTTATATGGCGAATGAAAAACAAATAGATTTGCACAGCGGAGGAAGTTTTGATTACCTATTTGTAATGAGAAAATTCAAAACGGGCATTGCATTAAGAAATGCCTTACTGATTTATCATTTAGAAGGTCTATTAAATATAATTTCTCAAATTGAAAATGGCGCTATTCCAGCTACCGTTAATATTTCTGGTACCTCTTATTTTTTTAGTGAAAGAACTATTCATAAACTTGGGTTCGAACTCCAAAAGCCATCACTATTTTATAGGATTAACCTAATGGTAAATTTCATTGACTTAACTTGGATGTATTCTGTTTCGAAAGGTCGCTTTACAATACCGAAAATATGGAATGCGAGTAAAGTAAGTATCGATGGCAGTAAATTAAAAAACAATAAGGAAATAATTAAAGCGCTTCATAATAAATTGACCGAAAAAACAAAAACAGCTTGAATAAATAAGCTTTTAATAATAAATTAAATCTAATATTGTAAAATAGGTATTTGAAAATTTATCCAAATAATATTCAATAAAAGTCAATTCTTTTTCAACAAAATAGTCGGTAATATTCGTTAAAATAAATCTCGATTAACCCGAATTTAATTGCCGAATTATATGGCTTTATTATGCATAAAAATCTCCAAAACGACCGGTAATAACTAAATTATCTCTTATTTCTTCTGCTTTTACTTTAGCACCGTTTTTTAATCCAGACGCTACAATTCCTGAAAGAATTTTAGTCCCTGCAACAATTTCTTCATGACTAATTGCTGCAACTGTTGTTGAATTTATCACAGCATTAGCAACATCATCAAATAAATGTTGCGTTGCACTACGACTATCGACAGCATAAATTCTATTCAGATTCGTGAATTTGCCTTTTATTTCTCCTTCGGTAAATACATCAATGCTATATCCATCCGAATTTATAACCAAAATAGCCTTTGTTAAATGTATTCTAATGTTATTACCATCATTAGGAGTTATGGTTGCTGCAACCCCATTTTTGAACTTTACAAATGCAGTTTCAACAACAGGGTCATTATCTATAAACATTTCATTTGCTGCATATACTTTATCAAATGTGCAGAGAGCAGTAACAAAATCTAAATCGACAGAATTGGCAAAATACACCATTAAATCTGTGGTATGTGGGTGGCTCCATAACAGCATATTTCTGCCATATTCAAATGTTAAAGTTTTAATTGTTCCATACTCACCCGAAACGCAAATTTCTTTTGCTTTTCTCATAATGGCTAAGGCTCTTCTTTGAGCGCCATAAGCAATTTTTGCATCAGCCGTTTTAATCTTATTTAATAATTCCGTACAATCTCCTACACTTCTACTCAATGGTTTCTCCACATAAAATCCTTTCACACCATTTTCTAAAGCATACTCTATTATTTCTTGCTTCATATTGGTTCTGGTAGCAATAGAAATAACATCAGGTTTAATAGTATCAATTAATTTTTTATAATCATTAAAAGTATTTTCTACGTGATATAATTCACTGAATCTTCTAGTTTTTTCTGTATCTATATCACACAAAGCAACCAATTGCAAATGTTCGCTGCTTACAATTGATTCCGCATGAGAAATGGGGTCCCAACCTTTGCATAACATGCCATTAAATCTACTGGTTGGCTCTGCTCCCATTCTGCCTAAGCCAATAATTGCTGCTTTTAATTTCATTAATTTAATTCCAATTTAATATTGTAGAAAACAAATGCTTTTCCCTTGATTCGTAAAAATGATATTGTTTTTCTAAATCTTTATAAGAGATTTCATCACTAATTATTTGTTTAGAATCTATAATTCCTTTTTGTATTAAATTTAATATGTAGCATAAATTCCTCTCAATATTAAATCTTTGTTCATGCACTTCTAGGCTTTTGCTATTTAATGCGGCAAGGTATTTAATGGTAACATTCTTCATATACAAAAACTTAGGGTCTAAGGGATTAAATGGGGGAGTTCCTTCTCCTCTTCCGGGAAATCCGAGATTAACAATAGTTCCTCCTTTGTTTACAAGTTGCATTGATAATAACCAATCGTCCCATGTGTTAGAAGTATTAATTACAATATCAATTCCAACCTGATTTGTTACATTTTTAACTAACTCTATTGAGCTTTCCGATTTTGAAAAAATCTGTAAACCCTGAGCTTCTATATTTTCTTTACTACTTAATTGATTTGTAAAAATGAAAGTATTTCCTCCAGCAATTTTACTCATAATTCCAGAAGTGTATCCTAATACGCCTAAACCAATTATTGCAACATTATGACCTGCTCGCAAATCTCCTGTTAAAGCACTATGAAATCCTAAATGGTATAAATAAGCTACAGTTGAGCTTTTAACGTTTTCCTCAGAAATCTTAATGATAAAATCAGATTCTTTGCATTTAAAGTGGCTTCTGTGTGACTGAAAATTTAAGAAATAATCGCCCACTTCAAATTTAGAAACTGCATTTCCTTTATAAATCACTTGTGCAATATTACAATATCCAGAAACTCTTGGATATTGTGAAATATCAGACCTAAGCGGTTGAAGTCCAGTATAAGCCGCAACTTCAGTTCCTGGTGAAATGGCTGTATAAATTGTTTTTGCAATTATTTCATTTTCTAGCAATTCATTTGGTTGAAGAATTTCTTTTTTAAAATGCAAATTCCTTGGTCCCGTTAATTCATAAATTAATGCTTCAATATTCTCCATTTAATATTTTATTACTTTCTACACTTAATCAATTAAATCTTAATTGAATTCATTTATTTCAAATAATGCTAATTAATTCCGTAAGACAATTTGTTTCAATTAAAATAAGCAAATCAATTCTAAACTTTTATGCTTCACCCAAAAAAGGATACCTGTAATCTTTAACTGGAACCAATGTCTCTTTTAAAGTTCTTGGAGAAACCCAACGCAATAAATTAATCATAGAACCAGCTTTATCGTTCGTACCCGAACCTCTTGCGCCACCAAATGGCTGCTGACCAACAACTGCTCCTGTTGGCTTATCGTTAATGTAAAAATTACCCGCAGCATTCCGCAAAGCAACTGTTGCTTGTTCTACAGCATATCTATCTTGCGCAATTACAGCACCCGTTAAAGCATAAATTGAAGTGGAATCAATAATTTTCAAAGTTGCTTCGAAATCATTTGCAGGATATACGTATAAAGTAACTACTGGCCCAAATAATTCCTCGCACATGGTAGTGTAATAAGGGTCTTTCACCACTAACACAGTCGGTTTAATAAAATAACCATCTGTTTTATCATAAGTTCCACCAGCAATTACCTCAACATCCGGATTGGCTTTTGCAGCATCAATGTAAGAAGCCAATTTATCGAACGATTTTTCGTCAATTACGGCATTTACGAAATTGCTAAAATCATCCACTGGACCCATTTTGAAACTTGCTAAATCTGCCAATAATCTCTCTTTTACTGCTGGCCAAATGTTATCGGCGATATACACACGACTGGCTGCAGAACACTTCTGCCCTTGGTATTCAAATGCTCCGCGTGAAATAGCAGTAGCTGTAACAATTGGGTCTGCAGAAGCATGAGCTACAATAAAGTCTTTTCCTCCTGTTTCGCCTACAATTCTTGGGTAAGTTTTGTATTTGTGAATATTGTCGCCAATTGTTTTCCAGATATTTTGAAAAACACCTGTAGAACCGGTAAAATGTATTCCAGCAAAATCGGGATGTGAAAAAATTACGTCTCCGGCTGTTGGTCCACTTACAAATACAAGGTTTATAACACCCGCAGGAACGCCAGCTTCTTTAAAAATCTCCATCAAGACATGTGCAGCATAAATCTGCGTATCTGCTGGTTTCCAAACAACTACATTGCCCATCATAGCTGCTGATGTTGGCAAATTCCCAGCAATGGCAGTAAAATTAAAAGGCGTTAATGCGAATACAAATCCTTCCAGAGGTCTTTGCTCCAAACGATTCCAGATTCCAGGAGAAGACTCCGGTTGTTGTCTGTAAATTTCAGACATGTACTGCACGTTGTATCTTAAAAAATCTATTATTTCACAAGCTGAATCAATTTCTGCCTGGTATACATTCTTAGATTGTCCCAACATTGTTGCAGCATTTAACCTTGCTCTATATGGTCCAGCAATTAAATCTGCAGCTTTTAAAAATATGGCTGCACGGTTTTCCCAAGCCATCATTTCCCAAGCTTGTTTTGCG
>Ga0247833_1000730_pt1 | contig 57947 bp, 49 predicted proteins | sample LaCruzMarch2015__7_FD_187117 | JGI IMG/M metagenome (GOLD analysis project Ga0247833, IMG submission 187117) | Freshwater microbial communities from meromictic Lake La Cruz, Castile-La Mancha, Spain - LaCruzMarch2015_8m | ecosystem: Environmental > Aquatic > Freshwater > Lake | place: Spain...
AAATGCAATTGGGGCTATCACCCACCACGGTAAAAAGTATTGTGCAACAGCACTGACGATTAATATGATAATGTAAGTCATTTCTTTAAGTTAAGAGCTCTAAGTTTAGACGGGGCCGCCCGTGCGGTTCTGAATTCAGAATAGCGAGAAAACTCACTTAGAACTCAGAACCACACGTCCGGCTCTGTCTAAATTCAGAACTATTTTTTAATTATTTTAACTATTCCTGAAATTCGGCTGCTTTTATATTCTTTCGACTTCATAAAAAGTAGCTCGTTAAGTTCGCCTTTTGCCCATTTATCAATCATATTGTCGTAGAATGGACTCGCTGGATTACCCGACTGTCCGCCTGGATAAAGACCATAAGCTTTTGGCCAATCTTTGTCGAGTTGTACAACCATTCTCCATGATGGCCCGTTTAGTTCGGTTGTTGCATTCACAATTCCTGCTCCACCACCATTCGGAATATCTTGGCGGCCAAATCCTGTCAAACGCCCTAAATGATTGATATCCGTACTTTTTACTTTATTCCATGCCCAATTTTCTGGACTCATCGACCCGTGTTTCAGCGTCAAAGAATCGATGCTGGCTTTGAAACTATGTTTTACGACGTCCTGCAAAGTTTCTTGTTTGTCTTTAGTCGAAACATCATCAAACCATTTGGCAGTTGGTTCTTTCACCACCATATCCCACATTCGGTTGCGTGAAGGATAAGTCATCGGAGATTTGAGATCTTTCATCGGAAACTCATCTTCAAAAACTATATAGCGAAGTTCTTTTATCCAACGCTCAAAGATGGTTGCACCTACTTCGTTAGCATCGTTTTTCATATTCCATTTTGCCAAAGTCTGATAGGCTGGATTATTAGTTTCTGTTGAATCAGCATTCAAAATCTTCATCAAAACTGGCAAAATCCGACGTGCTTCTACATTAAAATTGTCATTTTGAAGCATTCTCAGACTATCAACGGTAGCTTTATGCATTTTTTCGAGGCGTTCGTTGATTCTAATCGCACGCTCGCTCGGAGCAAATCTCCAACCTAAATAATAAGGATAAGTCGGGTCGGTCGAAAATTGATTGGCCGAACTAACAAAACCTCTTGCTGGATTTTTCACTGTCGGATTTTGGTCAACAGGAATCCAACTTTGCCAATCGTGGGCAGGATTTGAGCCATCCATGATAAACTTGCCTTGTTCTTTCCATTTTAAAGGCAATTTGCCGTTTGGAGAAATCGAAATATCGTTTTGGTTACTCGCAAACACAAAGTTTTGAGCAGGAGCAACATAATAGGTCAGAGCCTTGCGATAGTCATCGTAGTTTTTTGCACGATTTAGGTAATAAAAGGCCATTAAATCAGTACCTTCTTTTTCAAGAGCTACCCAACGCATGGCATGTCCGACAGGAACATTTTGATTAATGTTTTTGTCAGAAGCTGAATTATAAACAATCGGACCATGATGCGTGCTGAAAACTGTATCTTTCAAAGATTCTGGGCGACCTTTCACCACAAATTCTTCTACTCGCATCGAAGTAGCTTTCCATGCACCATTATACCAATATTCTTTTTTTGTATTGTCTTTAAACTTGATTTGGTAAAAATCCATTACGTCAGAGCCAACATTTGTTACGCCCCAAGCAACATCTTTATTAAAACCAATCACAACCCCAGGAGCTCCTGGCAAACACGCACCGTAAACATTCATGGTTGGTGTGCAGAGTTGCATCTGATACCAAATCGAAGGCAAAGTAAGCTGCAAGTGAGGGTCATTGGCCAAAATTGGCAAGCCTGTTGCCGATTTTTCGCCACCAACTGCCCAGTTATTGCTACCAATTTCGGGCGAATGTTGCGGCACACTGAACGCCACGGTTTCGCTAGTAGATAAGTTGGCGGTTGTCTGAGCTGGCACCGCTGGCACTTGCACAGGCGTAAAATTCCACTTTGTACCAATCGGAATTATTGGAGATTCATTACTCGGATAATTTGGAAATAAATCTTTCACAACATCCATTCCATATTTTGAAAGAGCATTCGACATACGGAAATCATCGCTGCCACCGTTTAGCACGTTACGCATATTCATCATCATCAGAATGGTTTTGTAAGGCGACCATTCTTCGGGCTGATACCCAATGATTTTGTATTCGACAGGAAGGTTCTTGTATTTTAATTGCTTGATATAAGCATTCACGCCGGCAGAGTAAGCGTTTAACACTTCATCAAAAATTTTGTTGGTTTTACCGTTTTCATAGACTTGCTTTGCGGCATCGGCCATGCCCATTCGACGACTGTAACGGTCGAGTTCTAAGGCACGCTCGCCTACAACTTCGCTCAAACGACCAGAAGCAGCGAGCGTATAAAACTCCATTTGCCACAGGCGGTCACGAGCCATTAAATAGCCTTGTGTAAAATAAGCGTCATGGTCGTTTTTGGCAAAAACGTGCGGTACTCGGTTATCATCGAAAACAACATTAACTTCGTCTTGTACGCCATCAAGTTGGAGGTCGGTCGGAGGAAGATTGAGTTTTGATTCTCCGTTTTGCCAAAAGCCCTCGAATGGACTAAAGAGTCGCCCGAGAGCGGGAATTGCTCCGAGTGGACGGTTCAAGGCATAGGTCAATCCAGCCGCAGCTAATAGACTTATGATAAATTTTACGAATTTCATTGAATTGGTTAAGGATGTTTAGAAGTTTAACGATTGCGAAAGTAGAAAAAAAGCATGAATATTTTATTCTTTAATGAGTTTTTAGGACTTTTTTGTGAGAAAAGTCTGTTCTCTTTCAAAAGATTTAAATTAATGAGCCGATTCCTTTTCTTGATTTTTCTTATGTTTTTATCGAAAACCACCAACGCACAAGTAAAAAGTAAAGCTTTTGATAGCTTATTGAATGTAATGGTCACAAAATCAGTTCCGACGGTTGGTTGTGAAGATATTAAGAAAATGAAAAATGTAGTACTGCTCGATACTCGTGAAAAGCGAGAATATGAAGTGAGTCACCTAAAAGATGCTCATTGGGTGGGTTTTGAGAACTTTAATTTGAAAAGCGTTGCTGCCATTCCGAAAGATGCCAATATTGTAGTTTACTGCTCGATTGGGGTGAGAAGTGGCAAAATTGGCGAAAAATTAATGCAAGCAGGCTTTACAAACGTCCATAATTTTTATGGAAGTATTTTTGAATGGGTCAATCAAGGAAACCCAATCTATGACATGACTGGAAAACCCACCAACAAAATACACGGCTACAACTGGAAATGGGGCGTTTGGTGCAATAAGGGAGAGAAAGTCTATGAATAAGTGGTTATATTAAGGAATATTCGATTTTACAGTTATAACTTAATAGCGTTTTTTATAAAGGTAAAGTTGTTTTTATGGCTTAAATACTGAGTATTAAGCTGCGAAACAAATTTTGCTACTATTGCAAATCTTGACTAACTTTTGCGGGAATATAATTAAATCACCCCTTTATAAATCGAATCAACAAAACTTCAATTAATAAAAAGGTCAAGGCAAGCATCACGCAATATTTCCAAAGTGGTGTACCTATATTGTTTTCTTGAAAGGTTTTTACGAAATCTCCATCAAGTAGGTTATCGAAAATGGTGATATTTTTTTGTCCTGCAAAGAAAGTTCTTAGTTCTTCGGGGGTATAAAAATCCATTTTAGATTCTTCATTGTCGTGATTGAGAGCCAAAAGTTTTTCAGTTTTTCCGTCTAATTGCAATTCATAATAGCCAGACTCAAGCACTTGATTATCTGATAGTTGCGAAGACTTCGGCAATTCTAAAGTAAGCCTGTTTCCTAGGATTCGTTGCACTGGAATTAACTCAATTTTATTATTCAGATTTGAAACATTTTTAAGTTTATATGTAGCATTTTTTTTGACATTCGGTAAATCTAAGTTGATACTTCCTTCGCTAAAATTATAAGCGGCACGCTCTTGTTTCGTACTCATCGAGGCAATTTTAAACATCGTTGGCACAAAGAAAGCGTGTTCGGCGAAGTTTCCGTAAGGCTTATCGAGTGGCGATGCACAGACATATACACGCCCCTGCGAAGCCTGTGTAGAGGTAATGAAATTTTGCATATTCTTAAACGTCAAAATCCTCTCCCCCACTCCACTCCAAGTCCATGTGGGCTGCATTGTTGGTGTATTTACAACCCCTTGCGAAGTTGTGCGTTCAAAAACATCAATGTAAAAAGGATTTTGTCGGTTCGGTTCGGCAATCGCTTGTTGACTTTGTGCTAAAATTGGCTGGTTATTTAGGATAATTCCTTGAATACCAAATCCGCTCAAAAACTGGCCGTATGATACAATATCGGGTCTTGCCGAAGGGAAAATCAAGAGATTTCCACCATTTCTCACAAATTCTTCAAGACTTGCACGGAAAGTACCTGCCACAACTTCTAAACCTTCCAAAACTATTAAATTAGCATTTTTAAATTGTCCAACATCGACATTTGTGGCACTATATGCTCGGTAATTGAAAAGGCTATCGTTATCGAAGACTTTCCCGATATAATCTGCCGCACTGCGTTCTTGATAGAGATGCAAAACTTGGATTGTTGGGGAAGCATTCAACACAAAATAATAATCATTATCAAACGTAATCGGTTGGTCATCGAACGAAACTTTTCCACGATGAAAACCTTTATCTTTTACTGTGAAGTTGAAAGTTGCCGTTGCCGAACCATTTGGAGCAATATCCACCGAAGCCGTTGAGGCTTGGGCGTTATCAATAAATAGTTTTATTGGCAGTTTTTCTACTTCTTCACTTCCCGAATTAAACACTTTTACGTAAAGAATGTTATTATGCATTTCACGAATAAATGGCGAAACCAACCAAACCGAATCAGTGAAAACATTTTGGTTTTTTTTGCCTTGTATGGGAATCAAAAATAACTTATTGAGCGAGTCAGTCTTGATTTTACGTAGGTATCCCGATGTACTTTTCTGAAAATCAGAAAACCAAAAGAATTGATTATTGGCACTCTGATTATGCTTTTGTGCGAGGTTATTTTGGCGTTTATAAACACTTTCAAAGGTTCGTGGATTCGATGAAAAACCTACTGTAGTAAGGCGGTCTTTTACTTTTGTTGCATTAGCTACGGCTTGGTCTTGGCCAGAAAAATCGTTCGTAACCAATTGAATATTAGGAGATTGACGAAATAGTGTAAGCAATTCATCAATTTTTGTAATGGCTAAATCAAGATAACGTTTGTTTTCGGTGGTGTTTTGCATACTCAACGAGTTGTCGAGATAAAGGCTATTGACGCCCAAACCCGAACTACGATTTGCAGAAGCATTTTTTGCAGGTAAAAAAGGTTGTGCAAAAGCTAAAACCAAAAACAACAAAAACAAAAGTCGTGAGGCCAAAATGAGCCATTGTTTTATGCGACGAAACGAACTCGTTTGGGTTTCGACGGCCTTCAAGAATGCCACATTTGTAAAGAAAACACGCTTGGTTCGACGAAAATTGAATAAATGAATAATCAAAGGCACGGAAAGTGCCAATAAACCCCAAAGAAAAGTCGGAAAAAGAAATTGCATATCACCCCAAAGATTACGAATCCCGCCCCTAAAGAGCTTAATTTTTTTTGTTTATAACTTCTAACGTAAAAGTCTGAAAATACTTTCAATAAATTGTTATACTTTCTTTAATCTTTAGAACGAAACAAGCTCTCTACGGAAAACCGTTTCGTTCCACAAAGAAATGCCAATTATTATGCCAAAGCAAATCATATAGATTTAATGATTGGTCACAAAGCTGATGGAGTTCGTCACATTAGTTTTTGTTTTAAACACCAGTGTGATATTTTTGAATCAGTTTTTTTTACAAAAACTGCAATCAAACACACCAACATGACAACTCAACAATTTAAAGTATTTCAGATTATTTCAGGAAGTATAATGATTTTATCGCTCATAACTTATCTATATATGGATTGGAAACTTGGTTACAAAGGCTCATACTATTTTCTAACGAAAGCCATTTTTCAATTATTTTTAGCTTCAATTTCGCATTTTAGCATGATAAATCTCAAAGATAATCACCCAGAAAAATATAACCCGACTTTACACAAAATTTTAGTGGGCACTTGGGGTATTATGGGACTTCTTCAAATTATTGATTTTATCACAAATTATATTTGAAAAATGTTAAAAAATTACATAAAAACCTTTGGATCAGAAAATAACCCTTTATGGCAACAAAAAACACGAAGTTTTTTTCAAAATTATAGCGTTTGGGTTTTGGTGATTTTGAGTATTGGAGTATTTCTCTATGGCACAAATACAGATGAAATTTTTAAAAATATTTCAGCAGGATATTACAGTGATTGTAACTGTGATAAACCTAAAAAAGAAGAAATGGGAATTGGAAAAATCATTGGATTAACAACAATAATTTTAATGTTTCTTCTATTTATAATCTTTATTTTGAGTCTATTTGCCAAACTTTTTTACACTTTCTTCTTCCGATATATTCTACAAAAAAGCAAGACTTCATACATCATCTTGTTTGTGGTTTGGCTTTTAATTTTATATAATTTGTTTTGGGAAAGCACCTTCTATTTTTTTGAGCATTCATCAGTTTTTAGTAATAAAAAGACTTATACATTAACAGATTATCAAGAAATTGCAGCCTCTGTTTTTTCCTATTTTTTCTTGCTTTTTATCGTTGCTTATGGCTTGATTAAGAATTTCGTTAAAAATAGTAAGGAAAGAGCGGAACTCATTTCTCAAAAATTTAATGCTGAAACACAAGCACTAAAAGCACAAATAAACCCTCATTTTTTGTTTAATGTACTAAATAATATCTACGGAACGGCCATCGTTGAAGATAGCCCAAAAACTGCCGAAGGTATTCAACAGCTATCGAGTATCATGCGGCACGTAGTAGAAGGCACTAAAAACGAACGAATTTCAGCCGAAAAAGAAGTGCAATTTCTGTACGATTTTGTTGAATTAAACAAAATGAGAATCCCGAAGCGAGATAATATCAAGATAAATATAAACATTGATTTCGACGAACAACCGACTCAAATTGCTCCACTTTTGGTGATTCCGTATATCGAAAATGCTTTCAAATACGGCATCAGTATTGCTCAAGAAAGTTTTATTGACTTGAATTTTAAGATAAAAGACCAAAAGCTGAGTTTTTCGTGCCGAAATAGTATTATCAAACAGTTTGACAAACTCGAAGTCGGTACTTCGACTGGCATCGAAAATACCCAACGTCGCCTTTCCCTCAACTATCCACACAAAAATTCATTAAGAATATCCAACGAAAATAATATCTTTGAAGTCTCGCTGGAAGTGAATTTGAAGTAAATCGAAAATCTATAACCACAACTACTCAATGCTAAAAGCAATTGCCATAGATGATGAGCCAATGGCTCTTGAAGTAATCAAAGCCCACTCAAAAAAAGTTACTTTTCTTGATTTGCAAGAAACTTTCGTTAGTGCCATGGAAGCATTGGATTTTCTAAAGAAAAATCCGTGTGATTTGGTATTTCTTGACATCAATATGCCCGATATCACTGGACTTGATTTCTCGCAACTTTTACCAAAAAACACATCAGTAATTTTTACAACCGCTTACTCACAATATGCAGTAGATGCTTTCAATATCAATGCCCTCGATTACCTTTTAAAGCCTATTGACTTTAGTAGATTCATGAAGGCTTGCCAAAAAGCTTATGAGAAGATCAACGAATTAGCACCAAAAATTCCATATTTATTCGTGAAAGATGGCTATGATTTGGTCCGAGTTAGTATCGAAAACCTACTTTTTGTAGAATCAGAAGGTAATTATCTAACTTTTAAGGAATCTGACAAGAAGACAGTTACTCGCATGACCATGACCGAAGCAATCGAAATGCTTCCAAAATCTGAATTTTTCAGAGTACATAAGTCGTTCGTTATTAATCTCAATCACGTTAAAAAAATCGAACGTCATCAAGTTTGGGTAGATACAGAAGCCGTTCCAATTGCCGCCAATTATCGTGATGAATTGATGGAAGTTTTGAAGAAAATTTGGATGGTGAAATGAAAAAAACTACAAGTATTAGGCTATAGACTATATGCCGCAGGCTCTTGGCTGTAGGCTATTACGAAAAGAGTTATTTTAAAGGCTTAAAGCATAGAACCTAAAGCATATAGCATTAAAATTAATAAATAAGCACCATCATACTCCTTGCTCCATGAGCTCCAATAACCAATGATTGCTCAATGTCGGCAGTTTTTGAAGGCCCTGCTATAAAAACACCGTAATTACCAATGTCTTCAAGTTTGTCGTAGGCTTGCTGCATATTTGCGACGATATTATTTTTATCAAGCACCAAAACCAAATGTTGCGTAATAAAAGGCAAAGCACGATTAAGCATATTACTTTCAGGTACCCAAACTGTACCATTTTCCGCAACACCTATTTCTCCTTGAATAACCGCCAAATCAACTTGCTCTAAAATCTCTTTGGTCGTATCAAGATTTACGGCAACATTTGCTTTAACAATATCAGAAGCTACATTTACTAAATCATGATAATATTTATCAATTGCTTCTTGACATTCAGCTTTTGTAGTAAGTTCCACAGCCGTTCCCCCAATACCTTCCAGTACGGTTTTGAACCGCTCAATGCTTCCATCACCTTCAAAAATTGGCACATTTGGCAATGTTACCAACGTTGGTTTATTGCTTGCAATACTCGCTAATATTTTTTCTCTGCTGGTCATTTTTCTTTTTTGACTTAAGTATATCCCCAGTCCGCCTTCAAAGTGGAATTTGCTACACGAGAACAAATTTTTATCCGAGAATAAATTCCCCCTTTGAAGGGGGAAGCCTGACTGGCGTAGCTGTCGGCGGGGGATGTATTTATTTATTTCCTATTTTCCTCGTACCATTCCTTAAAACTCTGCTTTGGAGCATCGGGCAATTCTCTTGCTTTTGCCCATGGATTCATACTTTGATTATGCGTCAATCCATGTGGTAAAATTCGCAAAGCTCCACGAGCCAATTTTCCACTCAAATTATATACTTTTGGCATCGAAAGCACTTTTGCCATACCTTTCATTGCCCATTTTTTTGCGGCAGGAAGTTCGTTAGCTTGCCCTACAATTTGCCTCCATTTATAAAGTTGTACGTGAATATCAATTTTGACAGGGCAAACATCGGAGCATGAACCACAAAGCGTAGAAGCAAAAGGCAAACTTTTATGCTTGTGCAAATCAATGTTTGGCGAAAGAATCGCACCGATTGGACCAGGCACTGTAAAATCATAGCTATGTCCGCCACTACGGCGATAAACTGGGCAAGTATTCATACAAGCTCCGCAACGGATACACTTTAATGAACTTCTAAAATCCTCTCTACCCAGTTGTTGCGTTCTGCCATTATCCACAATCACGATGTGCATTTCTTTTCCTTTGACTGGCTTTGTAAAATGCGAAGTATAAGTTGTAACTGGCTGACCAGTAGCACTTCTGGCGAGTAATCGTGTATAAACCGATAAATGATGTAACTTTGGAATTATCTTTTCAATGCCCATACAAGCGATATGAACTTTAGCTAAATTTACGCCTAAATCTGCATTTCCTTCGTTGGTACAAACTACAAAACTACCAGTTTCGGCAATCGCAAAATTTATGCCTGTTAAAGCCACATCGGTCGCTACAAATTTTCCTCTTAGGTGCTGACGTGCCGCTTCTGTCAAAATTTGGGGGTCTTTTTCGCCTTTGGTTGTACCCAAATGTTTGTGAAAAGTTTCGCCAACGTCTTCTTTTTTGAGGTGAATGGCGGGCAATACGATATGACTCGGTGGTTCGTTTCTGAACTGCACGATTCGTTCACCCAAGTCGGTATCTACTACATCAATATTGTTTTTTTCTAGAAAACCATTCAAATGGCATTCTTCGGTAAGCATTGATTTGCTTTTCACCAAACGAGCGTTTCTTCCCTCAACTTTGCATGAGTTTTTGATAATTTCCATCACAATTTGATTATGCTCGGTAGCATCAGCTGCCCAATGCACTTTTACACCATTTTTTGTGGCATTTTCCTCAAATTCGATAAGATAATTATCAAGATTGCTTAGTGTATGGTCTTTGATTTCGGACGCAAGGGTGCGTAAATCCTGAAATTCGGGAACTGGATAAACCGCTTTGTCTCGTTTTTGACGCACAAACCAAAGCGTTTCGTCGTGCCAAGTTGTACGCTCGAAATCTTTGTTGAAAGCTTCGGCTAATTCTGGGTGATCTGGGTGGTTCATGGTTGATTTCCGTTCAAAATTTCAGCAATATGCATTACTTTTATTGGAGCGTTTTGGCGTTTTACGATGCCTTCGAGATGCATCAAACATGATACATCTCCTCCTGTCAAAACCTTCGTTCCGTTACGAAGATGGTCAGCAATTCGGTCTTGTCCCATGCGTGCCGAAACTGCTTCTTCGGTTACACAAAACATTCCTCCAAAACCACAACATTCATCATTACGCTCCAATTCGGTTAATTCGATGCCATTCAATTTTCTTAGTAATTTTGAAATTTGTCCATCTCGTACGCCCGTAATTTCGGAAGCATTGGCTTGGCGGAGTCCACGCTGACCGTGGCAACTCAAATGCAAACCAACTTTGTGCGGAAAACTATTAGGAATTTCTTCAATTTTTAGCACGTTTTCTATAAAATCCACCAATTCATAAATTGATTTTCTGACTTTCTGAACGGCTGGCGTTTGTTCAATTATATCGTAATGTTTTTTGATATGATAAGTACAACTGCCTGAAGGCGTAACGACATAATCAAATTCAGAAAATGTTTCTACAAAATGTTCGTAAACACCTTTAGAATCTTGCTCGCAACCACCGTTGGCCATAGGCTGCCCACAGCAAGTTTGTTTCATAGGAAACACAACTTCTACACCCAATTTTTCTAATAATTGCAAGGTTGAAACACCCACATTAGGATAAAATTGGTCAACGTAACATGGTATAAATAGGGCTACTTTCATATTTTTAAGGTAAAAGGTCTGTACCGAAGGTCTGACCTTTTGGCAGTTGAGGTTTCTAATTTTCGTGTGATACTATGCGGTCAGACCTTCGGTGCAGACCGAAACGACAAAAACAGTCAAAAACAAAAAGAAATATTTTTTAAATTTTTCATCAACAATCTTGCAAGATTCTTCATAAAAGTTTTCTCTTGAGATATTCAAAAGTTCGATTGCCAAGGGTTGATTACATAACGTTCCACCTCTAAATCCAGCGTAATCATTGAAAGAAGAATAAGGCCACTGCTCAATTTTGGTGGCTAAATTAACCTTTATAGGATTTTGATGTATGTAATGAAAACAAACAGATGGATAAAATTCACTTTGTGTTTCAACTAATTTCGCTTTTGTTTTAGGACGAAATAAAGCACCACTTCTTTTTTGCTGCTCATTTATCTTCTGTGCATAATCACTTAGCAATAAACGGAATCCATTAGTAACTTTATTCATAAAAATTCCACCGATTTGAACCAATTCAACTGAATTTTTATTTGAATTTATCAAAAAATGGAAATGGTTTGGCATCAAACAATAAGCTAAAACATCACAATGTGGAAGAACTAACTGCCTAAATTTACGCAAATAATAAAGGTAATTCTCAGAACTATAAAAAATCTTCTCTTTGTTATTTCCTTGATTATAAATATGATACAGTTTATGTTGCTCTAACTTCATTGGTTTTATAAAGGTCTTCACCGCAGGTCAGACATTTGTTTTAATGAATATTGTTTTTCGCTGTAACAATACGGTCAGACCTTCGGTACAGACCGAAACCAACGACCGAAAACTACAGCCCCGTAGCCACACCAAAACCTCTTTTATCAACCAAACCGCTTCTTACCTTTCCTCCACGGAAAGTTGCAATTGGGTCAATTGCTCCACCTGATTGGCGACTTGCCTCAGCAACTAATACCCTTGCATCGGTCAAGAAAGTATCACGCAATAATTCTTCGGCACGCAATACATCGTTGTTTTCTTGGGCATCGGCCAAAGCTACTCTATCGACCAAAAGTGCTTTTGCGTAAGTTGTCAAAATCGCATTTACCGACTGCAATAAATCTTCAATTGGGTCTTTTGTATTATGGCTCGCATCAATCATCCAAGCTAACTGTGGGTTTTTTATGCTTAAGTCTTGAATTCCATCAACCAATTCATTAAAAATCAAAAAGAATTGGTAAGGTTTGATACTTCCCGTTGTCAAATCATCATCGCCGTACATTGAGCCATTAAAGTGAAAACCACCAAGTCGACCGAAGTGCATTAGCCTTCCAACAATTTGTTCAATATTTGTGTTTGGCAAATGATGTCCTAAATCTACCAAAACTTGGGCATTTTTTCCGACCGCCTGACAAAGCGAATACGAGGTTCCCCAATCAGGAATTACCATTGAGTAGAAATGCGGCTCGTAAGGCTTGTATTCAATCAACATCGTCCAATCGTCGGGCATTGAATTGTAAATGCTTGATAATGAATCACTTGTACGTTTATACGCACTTCTCATGTGAGATTGTCCAGGGAAGTTTGAGCCATCAGCCAACCAAACTGTCAATACTTTTGAGTCGAGCATTTTGCCATATTCAACGCACTGAATATTATGTTCAATCGCCAATTCACGTACTTCACTTTTTGTATGCGAAAGCGAGCCAAATTTATACGAACAAGGTTGGTCTTTTTGGTCTTGGAAAGTATTAGAATTTACCGAATCAATTGTCAAATCATTGGCTTTCAATAATTGTTTGATGGCATTGGCATCAGAAGGAATATCCCAAGGAATGTGCAACGAAATCGAGTTTGATGAGCGATTTAATTGGTGAATCATACCCACATCTTCAATTTTTTCTTCTAAATTTCTTGGCTCACCACCATTCGGAAAACGCCCGAAGCGAGTACCACCCGTACCTAAAGCCCAACTCGGAATGGCCACTTGAAAAGTCTTAATTTTATCAATAATGGTTTGAATATCAATGCCTTTACGGTCGAGAAGTTCGGTTAAATATGCCAATCTAAACTGGTGGTCAGCTTGTAATTTTTCATTATGCTGTTGAATAATATCGTTATTGAGCATTTGTTTTAGAAATTTTTGCGGTAAAAAAACAAATCAATTATTACCTGCCTCATAGGAGGTAGGAGATGATTAAATAAATAGGTGCACAATTTTATTTAAAAAATTCATAAAACTATCCTGTACTTGCCTGCAAAAACCGCATTCCTAAAGGGGAGTTAAAGTTTTGCGGTACTCTTTCGTCCAATTAATTGCTCCTAAAAGTGCAATTACACAAAAAACCGCATATAATAAGGAGTATAATTTAACTTCTTTCACAAAATACATATAAGTGCTAATGATATCAATTGCCAGCCACATCCACCATGCTTCTACTTTTTTTCTGATTAGTAAAAATGTAGCAAAAATACTCATGACAGTCGTAAACGAATCTAGGTAAGGAAATGCACTGGGTTTACTGAAAAGTTGTGGAATTAGCTCGCTCAGATTCTTGGCAAAAGTGCCAAGCAAATAGGTACAAACTAGGCCACCTGCCAAATAAATAAAAAACTGCCGCAAGGACAATTTACTGATTTTCAGCTCATTTTTTAGGTTAGCGTGTAGTTCTTTCGGGAATTTCCATTGCCAAAAACCGATGATATTTGTGATAAAAAAGAATACCTGCAAAAACATATCGGGGTAAAGTTGAATCTGATAAAACATCACAAACGCCAGCACGACATTTATCAACCCCAACATCCAACTCCAAACATTTTCAAGTACGGACAGAATGACTGCCACCAACCCAGTAATCGTTGCGTAAAATTCGAGATAACTCATTTTTACGCCTAAAAATTCAAAAAGTATATTATTTATACTAAACAGGTTCATTTTATCGTCCCATAATGTGTTTACGACGTTCAAGTCCCCAATTTCGGAGTTCGGTAATTAATTTTTCGAGCGATTGCCCATGTTCGGTAATTGCATACTCGACCGTCGGCGGAAAAGTGTCATAAACGGTTCGTTTAACTAATTGATTCATTTCTAAATCTTTCAATTCTTTGGACAGCATTTTATCCGTAATGCCGTTGATGTCTTTCGAGATTTGCTTAAATCGCTTCGCTCCGAAAGTTAACGAAAGAATAATTGGCAATTTCCATTTTCCATTTAATATTTCTAAAGCATCCCGCACAGGTACAATCATTTTTGTACACTCTTCATGGTTATGGTCTTGCTTAAATCTTAATACTGACATAAATGATTTTATGTTACTATACTAAACGATAGCACTATCCTTTAGTATAGTTCTATCAATTATAAAGTAAATATAAGTAAGTTTGTAAAATTATTTTAAAATAAATTAAAAATGAAAAAAGACAAAATTATTTATTGGATTAGCACAGGACTTATTGGAGCAATGATGATTTTTAGCGGATATGCTTATTTTACAAATCCTCAAATTGCAGATTCCTTCAAACATATTGGTTTCCCGAATTTCTTTCGAGTTGAACTTGGTACTGCCAAAATTATCGGTGCATTGGTGCTACTTATTCCGCAGATTCCTACAAAAATCAAAGAATGGGCCTATGCTGGCTTTATCATTACCTTTATCTCGGCTGCAATCGCCCACATCAATATCGGTGACCCAAATCGAGCGATTATTACTCCACTTGTGATGTTAGCTATTTTGCTCGTTTCAAATTTTTATATGTCGAAAGTGAATACGGTCACTGTTTAATATTCTTTCAAACAAAAAAAAGTGTCATTAAGAAAAAACTTGGTGACACTTTTTTTGTTTCTATAATTTAATACCTTAAAAGCATTTAATCACAAAACATTGACTGTAAAACATTAACTATTCAAAATTAATCATTAAAAATTTCTATCTAATCGCCAGCGGCAAATCTATAAAGAAAGTCGTTCCTCGGTCTGTTTCGGTTTCAAACCAAATATTGCCGCCTGCGTGTTCTACACCCCTACGAGCCATTGCCAAGCCAAGTCCTGAGCCTCCAACTTCGGTTGTGAAGTTCGGAATAAATACTCGCTGACGAATATTTTCTGGAATTCCCGAACCATTATCTTGGATTTCGATGATGGCAATATTATCATCTTCATTGCGATATAAGCGAAGATTAATGATAGCACGTTTTTCTTTTGGCACGGACTGTATTCCGTTGATAATCAAATTCGTGATTACGCGACTCATAAACTGGCGGTCGCCCACAACCCAAGCTTCTTTTTCTTTTATGTATGCATTAAACGAAATTCTTTCGTCTTCGGCATATAAATCGGCTAATTTCTGAATCAATGGTACAAGGTCGAAAACCTCATTACGTGGCACAGGCATTTCCGCAAATTCTGAGAAAGAATTGGCGATTTCGCTGATATTATCAATTTGTTCAGTCAATGAGTTTAAGGCATTAGCGATACGTTCTTTAGTTTTAAGATTATCAACCACAATCGTGCGTTGTAATTGCTGTATAGAAAGTTTCATTGGTGTCAATGGGTTCTTGATTTCGTGAGCCACTTGCTTAGCCATTTCTCGCCATGCCGTTTGTTTTTCACTCATCGATAACACCACTTTACTCTCTTCGAGTTTTTTTAACATTTTATTATACTCTCGCATCAAAATACCAATTTCATCGTCTGAATTCCACTCTAAGCGTTCGTTCAGTTTATCCAAACTGGTTTTATTCAATTTTTGAGCAACCAAACGAAGAGGATGTATGAGGATATTGGAAGCGAAATATGATAAAATTAATAAAATTAAGAATAACCAAGCAAAAATACTCAAAATCGAAGCTACAACATCGGTTACTTGGCGGTCAAGCGTTGGTTTAGCATCGAAAAATGGTATTCCGATTACGCCAATGGGCTTAGTATCATGCCCTTTGATGCTCATATAAGCAGTTTTATAATTCAAGCTACCCAAAGATTCGGCCAATAATACCTCGTTTTCTTTCTCTTCAATGATTCTACTGTAGGCAGCAGGATTGATAAAGTTTGAAAGCAAACCATATTCATAAACCAAGGGTCGAGTTGTTAAATCGAGCTTTCCGTCAAGGTTATAAATATTAATATCGAGTTTCGTATCACGAGCTAAATCATTAATTTCTTGCTCCAAGAATGCTCTACTCATGCGTTTCTGAATGAAGCTTTCGAGTTGAAGTTGAACCGTAAAAGTGATATTTTTGGTATTATCAAGGTAGCCTTTTTCTTGATTACTAATAAATGTAGAGTCAATAACGCTCAACGTAATGATAATCACCAACAATAGCGGTAGCAAAAATGCGGCATTAATGTAAAGTTGAATTTTGGTAGCGAAATTGACGTTAAGATTTTTCAAACCGTAGCAAATTGCATACAAAATCATCACGATAATGATGAAAAGTACCGAAAGTAAAAACAAAAATGAGAAATTAGAAAATAGAATTTGCCATACTTCATACTTTGATGAAATCACGATTTTTCGCCCATTTTGCCCAATTTTTCCGACATGTTTAAAGTCATTGAATTCAATACCTTTTTCATAAAGCGTTGAATCTGACAATAGGCTTGTAGGTAATTTTCTTACATAGTTATAACTTCCTGAGCTGAATATCAAGCGATTAGCTTTATCATAAATGGCATAGCTATAATTCTTGGTATCGGGAGTTTGTGTAAACTTTTTATCCAATAACAATTCTGGATAAACACTGTGAGCAAACTCATCACGAAGTTTCAAATCTAACACAACATATCCAACTAAACTCGAATTTTCATAAATCGGAATAAAAGTCAAGTATTGCTTAATAAAATTATTACCAACGTCATTAATAAAAAATATCGAAGGATTAGCAGTTTTATAAGCTGGTTGCTTAAAAGATTCCTCATAAAAAGAAAGATTCTTTGAGCCTTCAGTTATATCGAGTGAGTTGCCATCACTGTCAAACGCCAGTACTTCAGTATCATAACGGTCAAAATACAAATCAAGGTGTTTACTCTTTATAAGTTGTTGCGTTTGCTCACGTGCTAGTGTTTGACGCTTAACGGCTTGTCGAATTGCCGTATCCTGCTCAATGGTCTTAACCACTTTTGTAAGTAATCCTTCTCCCAGCAAATCATTCTCTGCCAAATATTTTTGTCCAAAGTTATGCTTGTCAAAATGGTCTTTCTTCGGATCTTCTGTCCTAATTACATTCATCGCAATCAAGGCAAATACAAAAGCACCAGTAAAGAAATAAATCGTGGTTTTATACTTAAAACTATACAAAAAACGTGGGTATTTGTAGCGATATATTACCAAAAAATATATACCTGTCAGTAAATATATCCAACTAAATTGGTCTAAAATCGTGATAATAATTAAACCGATTAGCAAGCCAATTAGCCATTTCAATATACCATATTTTGTATTTTTATTTATCCTTAAAAATAAACTACTTGATAGATGCAGAACCAAAAAGAAAATCCCCGATAAAAGCAAGTAAAAAGATAATGTGGCGATTTTCAAAGCAGAAAACGAAATACTCAGTGAAAGGTCGAGGCTAAACTGAGATTTTTCGTAAATATTACAAAGGTTTCTATAAGAAATAAATGTGTGTAAAATGGCAATTATTACCAATATTACGGAAAGTATATTCTGGAAAACTTTCGGGGCTTTGATTAATTTATAGTACAGCGTTGAGCGATAAAAGCTCTGTACCAAATAAACCACTAAAATAAATATCACGATTGCATTGAGCAGCACATCGCCTAAAGATGGAGCTAACTCACTGACTGTCAGAAACTTAGAATTAAATAAACTCGACTCATAGAAAATAAATGGAATACCATTGGCGAGCATTATCAGACGCACAAAAAACAAATAGAACATCAGCAAAATAAATGCTCGGCCAAATTGATGTTTATTACGTAGTCGCGAAATCCAAATAATGATATAAACACCGAAAAATAGAATACTTAAAGCCAACAAAAAAAGTGTATTGGTTGGGATATTAGGCGAATTGATTTTTTCGATTTGTGGCGGAATAATGGTAAACAAATATTTGCCATTTTCGTCGTTGATATTATAAAGACTTTTATTATTAGGCTGCTTAGTAATCTCTTTTGGCTCGGTAATGAAAACCTCGTGATCATAGCCATTTTTGAGATAGTCATTTTCATTCCGAAACTTTCGATAAAGATTTATCAAAGAGAATATTTCAAATTTTGCTCCTCCAAAATTAAATGCAACTGAATTAGTGATGTACTTACCGTTATCAGCATACAATAAACTGGTTTGCTCTCCTTTCGTTAACTGCTGATAATCAGGCACATATCGATGATCAGACCAATAAACTAACTGCCCATTACGAAAAACAAAATATGGATAAAACCTAGTAGTCTCAAAGTTAAAAAAAGTATTTCCCGAAGATTTTTGGTACAGCATAGCCACATTTTCCAGCTCATTTTTCGAGGTGAGTATTTTCGATTTCACCCTACTTCGAATTGAAGATATATAATGTTGCTCTGAAGCACCAGGGGCATCTTTCTCAAAAATGAAAAAAATTAATGCCGCAACTCCAAATATAAATACCGAAAGAATTAGGAAAATATGTTTTTTAATAAACTCCAATGCTTTTTTAAATAAAATATTACCATTTCTATTTATCGAAAACCATGCCAAAAACTATTGACTATCAGCAATTAAGAGTATTCAGTTATTAATCGGTAACATTCCTACAAAAAGAAAAACCTCTATTGACTGCCAACCATAGCTGCGATATGATATTGACAGTAGGATACCTAATTGTATTTTTCAATCGTAAAACCAATTCCTGATTCGGTTTCGGTATAATCAATTCTTACACCTATTAAATACATCAAATGCCGTTTATCTATCAGCACCTTCACACCCTCTACCTCGTAAAGTTCATCGTTTTCGGTTGCTTTATCAAGTCCCAAAAGATAAGTTGCAGAACAAGCTCCACCCTTCAAACCTACCCTTAGAGCGTAGTCGTTGGAAATTTGTGAAGAATTGAGACTTTTTAATATTTCCTTGCGTGCTACTACCGAAAAAGTTACCATAATGCAAATATAGATATGATTTAATAGATTTTACAAACGGTTCACGTTGCGATACCGGATTATTCAAGAAAGATTTTGAAGCACCATTTGCTTATCTTACTTTTGTGAGGAATAAAAACAATAATAATGCAACCTATCATCGAATTACTTAAAATATTGATTCCTGCGGCAGCCGTTCTTTACGGGATGTACCTTACGATTCAGACTATTCTTCAAAAACAATTTGAGCAGAAAGAACTGGACATTAAAGTAAAAACTATCGAAATCACAACTCCTATTCGCTTACAAGCCTATGAACGTATGTCACTTTTTTTGGAGCGAATTACACCTGCAAATTTGCTTATCAGACTCGGCAGCCCAGATCTACAAGCCATTGATTATCAACGAGTATTATTACAAGAAATCAGAGAAGAATTTAATCATAACCTTGCTCAGCAGATTTATATTTCGCACGAAACTTGGGAAAAGACTCGAACTGCTATGAATGATGTTGTGACTTTGATAAATACATCAGCCTCCGAAATTTCGTCCGATTCAACTTCGATCAATCTATCAAAAAAAATATTTGAAAAGGTAATAAACGAAAACAAACAGCCTACCATCGAAGCCCTAAAAGCACTTAAGGAAGAAGCCCAAAAGATGTTTGATTTTTCGGTATAATCTTTGCTAATTAGTTTTGTCATAAACCTTCAATAATAAGCATTTATGCAAAATCGTTTTAGGATAAAAATTACAGAAATGAAGAAAATATACCTTTTCATAGCATTAATTAGCTTATCGGGTAATAGTTTTGCTCAACAAAGAACAGCTTCGGCAAAAAAAGAAGTTGAGTGGCTCACGATTCAAGAAGCATACAACCGTACCCAAAAAGAGCCTCGCAAAACAATCGTCGATGTCTATACTGCTTGGTGTGGTTGGTGTAAAGTAATGGATAGAGAAACATATACAAACCCCGAAGTGATAGATTATGTAAATAATAATTTCTACATGGTAAAACTTGATGCTGAGTCGAAACAAGATATAACTATCGGAAACACCAAATATACTTTCGATGCCAATAATGGAGCAAATCAAGTAGCAGTTGCTCTTTTACAAGGTAAAATGAGCTATCCAACTACCGTTTTTTTGGATGCTCAGTATAATATGATTCAGCCTTTGCCAGGATACTTAAATGCTAAAACATTTCACGAAATAGTGACTTATTTGGGTGGAGATTATTACAAAAAAGAGCCTTTTGAGCAATACAAAATAGGAACTTACAAAGAAGTTTTTAAGAATATCTTACCAAAGCTTTGATTGATTGTGATACAAAGAAAAAGCCCAACTCTCCTATCAGAAAGTTGGGCTTTTTTATGTTTCATGGACTGCCTTGTTTGTTTGAATTTGGCAACGAGATATTTATTCCAAGCAAGTGATGTTAATGGTTTTTAGTTTTATGGTTGATTTCAAATTGACAAGAGCAAAAATACCTGATTCATTAGGAGTTTTACGTAATTTGAGGCATTAACTAAACTACTTAGTGGCTCGACTAAGCACAAAATTAGCTTCTTGAACCAACCCTTCGGGCGACTGTGTTCCTTCAATTCGGTGAATAACCTTGCCGTCAGGGGCAATATATAAATACGTAGGAAATGAATCTACTCGGCAAATAATACCAACGCTTACGCCTTCAAACGAATCGCCATCAACTTTATAGTTCAGAAAAGTTTTATTAAATTTCTCGCCTACACGAGCATCTTGGAATGTATTTTCATCCATCCATTTGCAAGGCCCACACCAAGCCGCATAAATGTCAATAAAAATAAGTTTATTTTGCTTATTTGCTTCATTCAAAATATTCGACCTTGAGCCTTCTTTAAACTTAATACCCTTATAATCAGACGCATACGATGAAAAAGATAGTATGATCAGTAAGTATAAGATTTTATTCATCGCTCTGTTTATCAATAAATGCCAAAATTTCTTTTTTAGCATCCTTTTACTTTAATTTCCAGCAAAAATCATACGAATATCTACATTCCAAAAAAACTTCTGCTATTTTTAGGAATATTTTCTATTGAATTTTGTTTAATAAGCATTGGGCGAACCAAGCGACGGTCACATCTTGAAAGATTTTTAAATTACTTCATGACAACAACTAAAATTAAAAATAAAAATTATTACCAAGAGCTTTGGAACTCAGCTAAAAATCTGGCTTTCCCAACGGCAATTTGGCGGCTACCCCGTCAATCTGAAAAGCATTTCTTGACTTCTTTTGAAACAACCCCTCAACTAACAAAAATAGATTTTGAAGAACTAGGTGCTGGTTTTGCTTTTTCTCCTTTTGTCAATCCTAATGGAGATAAAACTTTTTTCTTAAAAGCTGACCTTCATTATATTTTTAATGGAAAGGATTCAACTAAAAACGAATATTTTAAAGAAGTCGTTTCACCTTCGTCACTTAATCCACACTTTATTGGGTTAATTAAAGGTAAAAATCAATCGTTAAATTCTGTTTCGACTAATAATCCTTCAAGCAAGCAAACAACCAAACAAGAATTTATAGATTTAGTCGAAAAAGGAATCTCTGAAATTGAAAGTGGAGTATTTCAGAAAGTCGTGCTTTCTCGTACCAAACAGATAATATTACCTGCCGATTTTGATGCTATTCACATATTCGATAAACTTTGCGAAACTTATAGTTCGGCGTTTATTTCAGCAGTTTCAATGCCACATTTGGGAGTTGTCTGGATGGGTGCTTCACCCGAAACACTCGTTAGTCAAGACTCAGCAGGAATTTTCCGCACGATGGCACTAGCTGGCACGCAATCGGCTTATGATTCAGATGGGAACTTAATTAAGCCATCAGAAGCCTTGTGGCGACAAAAAGAGATAGAAGAGCAATCATTTGTGACGAGGTATATTATTAATTGTCTGAAAAAAATCAGAGTCAGAGAATTTGAGGAAGAAGGGCCAAAAACAGTAATTGCGGGTAATCTGATGCACCTTCGCACAGATATAATAATTGATACGGTAGCTATCAATTTTTCGCAACTGGCAACGGTCATGCTTGATTTACTACACCCAACCTCAGCAGTGTGCGGAATGCCAAAAGTACCAGCTACTGAGTTTATTCTAAAAAATGAAGGCTATAACCGTGATTTCTTTAGTGGATTTCTCGGCCCCGTAAATATACAATCAAGCGAAGGGCAGGTTGAATCTCATATTTTTGTTAACTTACGTACGATGAAAATCGAGAAAAATATAGCAACGCTATACGCAGGTTGCGGAATCACGACTGATTCAAACCCAGAAAAAGAATGGAACGAAACTGAAATGAAAACGCAAACGCTCGGTAGAGTAATTAGTTAACATAAATGTCAATAAGAAGTCTATTTAAAATAATTTGGATAACGAGTAAATCTCAGGCCTACAGTAAAATCAAGTCGGCTCAAATCGATTGGCGAAATTAATTTTACCGCACCACCGCCTGCACCAAAATCTATTGTACGCATTTTTCCATAGCTATACCCAGCCTCCAAACTCAGGATAATATCACGTCCTGTGATGTCATTTCCTAGTAAAAAATCAATACCAAGCGTTGCTGAAGCACCAAAATCCATTCCTTTGAAAGTATAATTGGAGCTATTATAGGAGCCTTTATCCTTATAAAAATAAACACCTGGCGAAAGACCCAATACCACCATTGTTTTGAAATCAACATTTTTGCGATAATAAAATACTGGACCTACATACTTTATTGAACGTATATTTGAAATACTTCCCATATCGGGTTTATTCAAAATTTCATTAATGAAAACTATATTATTTGCTTTGTTTTTAGCTTGAAAATTATTAAACATCAGGCCAAAGCCCACATTATCTACTGGAAAATAAGATATGTCAGCCCCCCAAGTATACCCGCGAAGAAGTTTTTCTTGATACAAGCCATAAGCATTTGAAGTGGGTATTTTAGCTAACATATTACCTAAACCACCCTTAACACCCAATCTATATTTAAGAAAATTAGTAAACTCATTAGCTGCCTTGGGAGCAGCCATCGGTATAAGCACTTTTTCCTCTTTTTTAGCAACTTTTTCCTCTTTTTGTGGAGTCACCTTATTTACATTTGTTGAAATCGTTGAGTTTTCTTTAGGCTTGGTCTTTTCAGTAGTCCTTTCTACTTTCGCTGATTCCTTTTTAAATGAAGATTCTTTTGCCATTGATTTTTCTTTAGTTACTGCTATTTCATTCTTTTTATCGCTTTTCTTCGGTTCGGTCTTTGCTAATATTGGTTCGCTTCTATGAGTATCGACTTGCTGTTTGGCCACGGAATTTTCTTCTCTTGCTCCAACCAATCCATCCGGTAATTTGTTTCCTTTCGTTACGATATCGCTTGAATAAAAATTATATTTAAACTCAGATACTAAGTTTTTAAAGATTTCACTTCTAAGTACTTTACCACTTGGCGAAAGATAGGCATATACAAAACGATTGGAAGTTTCGTTTAAAATTCGGCAACGGATTTTCTCTCCCGCTTGGGTAGTAATCTGGTCACGCTGCCCAAAAGACTGAGAAATAGAAAAGCCAAAAACAAAGAAAAGTACAATTATTATTTTGTTTAATTTATTGTTTGAAAGGTAATTTTTTGAGATGAAAATTTCCCCAACAAAATCTTCAGCATGCTGATGTGAAGTGTTGGCTTCGAGAAATTCTCTGACGTACAAACAAAAATTACAAGTAAGGTCAAACATTTTTTCTATGATATTATTTATTTATCATACACACCAGTGCAAAAATGATACCGAAAAAATAATATACAATTAAGACAGCTTAAGTATCTAAATATCAAATGTTTGCAATTTTAAAATTGAACAAAACTAGCTGCATAGTTTTTGTAAAAATTGTGTTCAAAACGATTTAAATAAAATTTTATTTTTAATATTAACAAACCATTAACTATTTTTTTATTTCAAATATCTTGACACGAATCATTATTTTTATCTATCTTTCGGAGTCAAAAGATAATTCTTCAAAATTAAAATACAAAATATACAATATGGCATAAGGCTCTACGTTAACTAAATTGAAATACTGAAATGGGAAAAATCCAAGTTAATGACAGTGAGCTTGTTACATTGTATATCCGTGGCAATGAAAAAGCCTTTGCTACCCTTGTTCAACGTTACAAATCAAAAGTATATACCACGATTTACCTCGTTGTGAAAGACCAATATGTAGCCGAAGACTTGCTACAAGATACATTTATCAAAGCAATTGAGGTTTTACGTAATGGACGATACAACGAAGAAGGAAAATTTCTTCCGTGGATACTACGAATCGCTCACAATCTTGCGATAGACTATTTCCGTAGAGAGAAACGCTACCCGACCGTAGTGTTTGAAGACGGAAGTAATGTGTTTAATTCACTCGAATTTGCCGAAGATTCTATCGAATCAATGCAAATCAAGCGTGAATCTCACGAACACTTGCGTGATTTAATCAAACGATTACCCGACCAGCAGCGTGAGGTTTTGGTGATGCGTCATTATGATGACATGTCGTTCCAAGAAATTGCAAATTCAACTGGCGTGAGTATCAACACGGCGTTAGGGAGAATGCGTTATGCTCTTATCAATCTTAGAAAAATGATGGGAAAATCAGCGTACGCTTATGACACAAACCTTTACCAGCACACAGAATGATGTAGTTCGTTATTTGTATAATGAAACATCAAACCAAGAAAACATTTACGTAGAAGCAGCTCTTCTTTATGATAAAGAGTTGCTCAATTTCTACCTTGACTGTGCCGATTTAAAATCGGGCATGGACAAAATTCAACTTTCGCCATCAAAATTGGCGGTTGACAGAATCCTCAGCTTTTCAAGAAATTACAAGCCTAAGATTTAATCTTGGGCTTTTTTTATGCTTGAAATTCTTCTCCGTTTGTTTCATACCTAACGGCATGAAAGCCATGTTTCAAGAATTTACATATTTATATTGAAACTTGATGGATTTTTATTTGGCTTAATATCGAATAAATAGGCATATTTGCATTTTATTTGATAAAGAAAAGTCCCCTAGTTATTTGAATATTAATTCTTTATCTATCAAAAAAGCCAACCCAGAACTCAGAACTATTATTAATGTCTTTCTTAGAAAATATCTATCACCGTTTTGAAGTAAAAAGTACCGCATTTTTGGCAAATAAAAACTGGCAATGGCGAGTTGTAGCTGTGGCGGTTGTGGCAATGCTTTTGTCGTTTTTCAATAATCAATCGCCGCTCAAGGATTTTAAAAATTATTACGAGGAAGTTATCGTAAATAAAGGCGAGTATTATTTATATCAAATTACAAAAGACCGCTCGCAAAATTTGACAGAACACAGAGTTTATCAAGAGGGTGCATCTAATAATCGGGTTTTCCGATTGACACTGCCTGTGCTTGTGAAAATCTTTCATGTTCGCCATGTCAGTATTTTTGTTTATGGTTTGCAATTGCTATTGGGCATTTTACTTTACTTTTTTTTGACTCGGTTTTTATTTCAAATTTTAAATGATAAATTAGCCACTATGCTGGCGGTCATTGCTTTGGCTTGTATTTATTTTGGCACATCATTTTTTGTTGAATATGGTGGTTATGGCGACTTTTATACTTTCTTTTTTTTGTTTTTAAGTATTTATTTCCGAAACCCTTTGCTGATTTTCTTGGTAATGTTTACTGCTACTTGGTGCGATGAGCGTGCCTTAGTGGCAGGATGTTTGGTTTTTGCTTATTGGTGGATTGCGGAGAAAATAAAAGACGACAAACCGATTAGTTTTGTACCAAATAGACAAATGTTGGCCATTGTTGTAGCAGAAATCGCCTATATTTCGTTAAGATATTATTTGATGACTTATCAAGGCATGAAAAGCACTTATAAAAAGGGCGAATTTACCGAACAACTTTTTGCAAGTTTACCTTCTTTTGGTTTTAAATTTACTTGGATTTTAGAGGGTTTTTGGTTGGTTATGTTCTTGGCTTTTGTGGTTTTATATCTCAAAAAAGATTATTTCAAACTATTGATAGTCTTTGGAGGAACAATTGCCATGATAGTTTCGGGGTTTACGACCTACGATTCTACTCGAAGCGGTTCGTTTGTTTTTCCCATGATTTTTCTTGGACTGATTATCGTTAAAACAAAACTAACAGAAAAAGAAATGAGAGTTTTCATGTTCTTAGTATCTTTGCTTTGTTTTTTGCATCCTTTGGCAAATAAAACGCATGGCGTTGGTTATTTTTTAATGTAAATATTAAACAAGAAATATGAGATAACAAATTGATTATTAGTATTTTAAAATGTATCATTATCAAAATGTTTAAAGTATTTCTACTTATCCTCAGTCTTCAAGCCTTCGCCCAAATTCCAACCAACACTTGGCGAACACACGCCGATTATTTTAATGCAAAAGGTATAGAAGTCGTAGAAAAAAACAAAGTTTATTGCTTCTCGAAAAATGGCTTTTTCTATTTCGATAAAACTACTAACGAAAGTTTTACGCTCTCAAAACTAAATGATTTGAGCGAAACAAATATCTCTCAAATAAGATACAATTCTGAACTCAAAACCCTGGTTATAGCTTACGAAACTGGTAATTTAGACTTGATGAGTATTACCTCCGAAGGTTTGCCCGATAAGATTCAGAATATTGATTTTATCAAAAAAACGAATGCAATTCAAGATAGCAAAGCTATTAATCAAATAGAATTTCGTGGAGATTTTGCTTATTTGGCGGCCGATTTTGGTTTAGTAGTTTTGGATGTAAAAAAGAATGAAATCAAAGAAACTTATCAAAATATTGGCAAAAACGGCATTAAAATAGCTATTAAACAAATTACTTTTGCACGTGACAGTATATTTGTAAATACTCCTGTCGGGATTTTGGGAGCAAAATTTACCTCAAATAAGAATCTACAATTTTATGGAAACTGGAATCCAGTAATTAATAACCAACTCTTTGAAAGTCAGTCATTTCCGAAAGATAATCTCATCGTTTTCCCAAATGAACTCGAAACCGATGCCCAAGGAAAAATATGGATTGCTGATGGGGAAAATGGACTATTGAGCAATTTTTCTGGAAGCTTTAAAACTTACAACCCAAATAGTGTAAAGGGCGATATTTTTTCAGTTTTTTACCTAAAACAAACAATTTATACCACTGGTATTACAGGAAACGTATTTGTGGATAACTTGTGGAAAAGTCTAACTATCAATCAAACACCAAGCAATAGCACCGATGTAATTGACCAATATGGCTACCGTTGGCAAATCTTGGAGCAAACGCTAAGAGTTACAGACCCAGCCACGAATCGAACCCGTTATTATTTCGCTGGAAAAGGTGCAGGAGGTTTACCGACCTCAAATGTCAATTCGATTGCCTTAGACCGAGATAATTTACTTTGGGTAGGAACAGACAATGGTGTAGCGGTAATCGTAACGACACGAGATATTTTCACCACTGCTTCGGAGGCCTATACGCCGTTTTTCCAAACTCGACGTTTGCTTTTGCAGGAAGTAGTCAATAAAATTGTAATTGATGGTGGAAATCGAAAATGGATTGCTACCCAAAACGGGCTGAATCTTTTTTCAGCCTCGGCGGATGAACAAATTTTGAATTTTACAGAAGAAAACAGTCCGTTACCTTCAAAAAATATCATTGATTTAGCGATTGATGCTACTTCAGGTGAAATCTTTGTTTTAACCGAAAACGGACTCCTCTCCTACCGCACAAATTCGTCCAAACCAAGTGAAGACTTCAGTTCAGTGAAAATATTTCCGAACCCCGTTCGCCCAGATTTTCAAGGCGTTCTAACAATTTCAGGACTTCGTGAAAATACTGCTATCAAAATAACAGATACCGCTGGAAGATTGATTTACGAAACAAAATCGAATGGTGGGACTGCTTCTTGGGACTTGCAAAATCATCGAGCAGCTACATCAATTTATATAATTTTCTGCATAGCCGAAGATGGCTCTGAGAGTTTTGTTGGGAAAGTGGCGGTTTTGAGGTAAAAATAGGAAGCCAAGTTTTCGACCTGCCTTCCTAAATAACTACTTACTTATAGCTTTTGTAGTTACATAAAAATTCTCATCCAACTTCAATTCAAACTTTCCTTTAATAGTTTTCCAAGTGGTTGTTGGATAAATAAACTTCTCTTTTCCGCCATCAACGGTTACTTTTACAGGCATATCGAAACCTTCCACGCAATTACTCCAACGATAATTGATTTTGTTTTTTTCTACCGAATACTCTAAAACTGGAATTCTGACATCACGCAAATATTGGTCAAAAACTTTGTCTAAATCTCGACCCACATTTTTTGATAAATAATCCTCGATTTGCTGCGTCGTAACGGTTTGGTGATAAAAAGTTTTATTCAAACCTCTTAAAATTTGTCGCCACTTGTCGTCAGAGCGGCTTCCCACATTATTTGTAATTTGGCGAATCGTATGCAGCATATTTCCGCCTTTCGGGTACATATCACCCGAGCCGCTATTGTTTACATCATACGAGCCAATAATCGGAATATCATTTCTGATGCCTTTGCGTGTACCAATTATATATTCAGAAGCTGCTTTTTTGCCAAAATAATATTCAGTAAAAAGGCTCTCCGAATAATTTGTGAAACTCTCGTGAATCCACATGTCGGCTACGTCTTTGTAAGTAATATTATTGGCAAACCACTCATGTCCAGACTCATGAATGATGATAAAATCCCAATTCAAACCCCAGCCAGTCCCTGACAAATCTCGACCCAAATACCCATTTTGATATTTGTTTCCATAAGTTACTGAACTTTGATGCTCCATTCCTAAATAGGGCACTTCTACCAATTTATAACCATCTTCATAAAAAGGATAAGGCCCAAACCAATGCTCAAAAGCCTTCATCATCATGCCTGCTTGCTTAAATTGCTCCTTTGCTTTATCCAAATTTTCAGGCAAAACATAATAATCCATAGTCAGTTTGCCTTTTTCTCCCTCAAAAACCTCATCAAAATGGACATAATTACCAATATTTACATTTACGCCATAATTATTAATAGGATTCTTCACAAACCAATCGAAAGTTTTAGTACCGTCGGCATTTTCGGTTGTTTTTCTAAGACGCCCATTTGAAATATCGGTTAAATTTTTCGGAACGGTGATACTTACTAACATACTATCGCATTCATCGTACATGTGGTCTTTACATGGCCACCAAGCACTCGAACCTAAACCCTGGCACGAAGTAGCCACAAAATCATTACCCGCTTTGTCTTTCACCCACTGAAAACCACCATCCCACGGCGGACGCTTCGCTACAATTGGTTTACCCGAATATTTTACCACTATGGATTCATTTTTGCCTTTCATTTGGCCTTTTTTCAGCGAAATCAAGTAGGCATTTGCTCCATCTTTTTTGAAAGAAAGTTCTTGTCCATCTTGTGTAACGTTTTCTATCTGCAAAGGCGGCTGAAGGTCAATTTGTATAGTTTGGTAGGGTTTCAAAACCTCATAAAATACTGTTGTGCTGCCCGAAATCGCTTTTTCGGTTGGATTTACCTTTACTCGAAGTTCGTAATATTTCAAATCCCACCATTCACGCTCGGGCGTAATTCTTCCACGAAGAGAATCTTCACGCGTGAAAGTTTTATTGTTGTTTTGCCCACAGGCAGTAATAAAAGGAATGAAATAAAGAAAAAAGAGAATTGTCTTTAGCAATTTCATAAATACAAATTTTGTTGAAAGGGAATTAGTAAAGTCTCTGAAAAACTAAACGCAATATAATTAAAAAATGTGTCTACGCTTATTTTTCATTTCCTAAAAGACATATTTTTACTAAAAGAAAGGCTTCACTTAAAACGAATGTCGCCCAGCGAAGCCTTCAATGGTATAAATCAAAATTGACGCAAAATAGCTTTTCGATGACGCAAAATATAATTGAGCATAAAAAAGTCCCTTTCTTCGATGTTTCTTACATCTGAAAAAAATGTTTTATAACATTCTTCCGGTGCAATTTTTAATTCCTGTTATGTCATTTTTGTAGGGCAAGTTTCCAACTTGTCTTTATTACTTAAAATACGAAAATCCAATAAAATTTATTATACAATTATGAGGCTCATTCTAAAGGAACCACCATTATTTAATACAAAACATTCGCTCTATGGCCCAATTAGCAGTTAACGCACCATAAAACTTTTACTTAACACAATTTTGAAAATTATGCTATTGCATTTCTTCTAATTTATTTAAGATTTTTGTCCAAATAGTATCTCTGAATTGCTTAGTAAAAAAGCCAAAATGCTCAATTTTCTCTACTCCAAATTCAGATGGAATAAGTTTTTCGGAAGTCAAACCTTTGGTTGTTTTGAAATTTTGTAGCAAAAGCGGCACATTTTTTTTGTTGGCTATGGGGTCATCTGATGCCCAAAAATGAGCAATCGGAAAAGTCAGTTCATGATAATGCCCAAATGGCACAGTTTTTCCGAAAAAGCGTTCGTCCCAAAAATAATTAGGTACACTGCACCAATCTGCCCAGTCTTTTACTACTTTTCTGGGTAAATCTTCCATAATTCCGAAACGTTTTGCAGCTACATAACCAGTCAGCCACACACTAATCGGACGAAAGATTTGAAAGAAAAACAAAGTTTGAAGGCGGTAGCCCAAAGGCATATTTGGCCAATATCCCGAGCCCGAACCAACCGCAACCACACCTTTGATTTTTTGGTAATTAGGCATTAGTCCAAAATTCATTCCGCCTACACTATGGCCAATCAGTAATTTAGGCAAATCGGGGTATTTTTTATCCAAAAACTCCAAAACTGCTGGCATATCCTGCGTACCGTATTCGATGTAATTATAATCACAATCCTTCATCGAAGCAGGTGCCGACTCGCAAGTACCTCGATAATCGAATGTGCAGACGGCATAATTATGCTCCACAAAAAACTTAATAAATGGAAAATAAAACTCCTTTTTTGCACCAGTTCCTGTACATAATTGAATGACAGCTTTTGGTTTTTCGGGTTCAAATAAAACTGCTGCCAATTCTACCCCATCTTCACACTTTACTTTTAACTTTTGCATTACTTATATTATACCAAACATTTGTTTTATTATCAATTCAATTTCATCATTGTACGAGCAAAAGCATCGTATAAAAACTTACGTTCATCATATAATTTTTAAAACATTCCCTCCCCTTCAAACTCCATAATTGTTTGTTGAGCTAGTCTGAACGATTATAGCCCAATATAAAAACGATTTTTTATTTACCAAACGATTGGTAGAATAAAAATTAATTTCTCTACATGAGCTCTATGAACCTTTTATAAAAATTTATGAATGGTTTAAGGAAACGTTCTAATAATGTGAAACCTTATTTCAGTCAAAACCGTTGTATTTTTAATCAGTTTCCTTATTAACACTTACATTATTTACATGAATCGAATGGTTGGATTTGCCATTATGGCAGTCTTTTTTGTATTGATTGACTTTTATGTATGGCAAGCAATAAAGTTGCTTATTCGCTCTACCAGCAATTTTACTCAACGTCTTATAAGTTTTGGATTTTGGGGATTCACCATTTTCTCTATCCTTTCGATTATTGCTATTTTCACTTACATGCCCATGTCGGCACTCGTAAAAGCAAGTTTTCGTACTTTCTTAATGGCCGGCATTTTTATAATTTATATTTCAAAAATCTTTTCGGTTTTGGTGCTAATAATTGATGACTTGATACGCTTTGGCAAATGGGCAGTCAATTATTTTCAAGGTAATTCGGCTGCGACTCAAATGGCTAATGCTGCACTCCAACCTGCTGCTGAAAAAATCAGTCGTTCGGAGTTTTTAGCAAAAACTGCTCTGACTATTGGAGGCTTGCATGCTGGCGGAATGGCTTGGGGAATTTTGTCTGGAGCTCATGATTATAGAGTACGCAATGTAACGCTTCGAATCAAAAATCTACCAAAACAATTCGATGGAATGAAGATTGCTCAACTTTCGGATATCCATTCGGGAAGCTTTTTCAATAAAACTGCCGTAAAAGGAGGTGTTGAGATGCTAATGAAAGAAAAACCAGATATGTTTTTCTTCACGGGTGATTTAGTAAATAATATTGCTACTGAATTGAAAGATTACATGGATATTTTCTCGAAAATAAAAGCTCCACTTGGCACTTTCTCAACCCTTGGCAACCACGATTATGGCGATTATACCCAATGGGAATCGCCCGAAAAGAAAATTCAAAACCTAAAAGATCTAATGAATGCCCACAAAACTTTGGGCTGGGATTTATTAATGGACGAGCACCGTGCCGTAAAAGTTGATGGTGAAAGTATTGGAGTCTTAGGAATACAAAATTGGGGTGCCGGAAATTTTGCCAAATACGGGAGTTTAGAGAAAGCTCAACAACATACCTACGATTTGCCTGTAAAACTATTGCTTTCTCACGACCCAAGCCATTGGAGAAATCAAGTTTTGGATAAACACAAAGATATTGATGTAGCATTTGCAGGACATACTCACGGAATGCAATACGGTATTGAACTTGGTAATTTCAAATGGTCTCCTGTTCAATTACGTTATAAAGAATGGGCTGGCTTATACGAAGAAAACGACCAAAAACTCTACGTAAACCGTGGATTTGGATATATTGGTTATCCCGGCCGTTTGGGTATTTTACCCGAAATTGCCATATTCGAATTAAAAGTAGGTTAAACTGACGTAATATTTATCGTTTTATAGGCGTGTTTTATCTTCGATGAGACACGCTTTTTTTATGAAATACTTAAAATTTCTGTTTGTTTTTTTAAGTAAAAAAAGTTTAGTCAGAAATGGGAATTGTCAAATCCCCTTACTTTTTTTGAAAAAATCGTATACATATAAAATATTTATTTTCAGAATAGTCATTGTTTATATAATACTGATATTCAATACTTTACATATTTATATTTTAAATTTTCATTATTTTTTACAATAAAGTTTGGCAGTTTGTAAAAAAATATTTTACTTTATTTATTGAAAAACATTCAATTGGCACGAAAAATGTGGTGAGGTCAATATAAATATCTAAAATGATAGGAAAAACTCTACTTACGCAATGCAAAAATTAAGTCTTAACCAGTCATTACAGCAACGCCTGTCCCCTCAGCAGATACAGTTTATAAAACTGTTGCAAATTCCATCTGCCGAACTTGACCAAAGAATAGAGGAGGAGCTTGAAATCAATCCAGCTTTGGAAGAAGGCATGGACATAAACGAGCGTGTGAAAGATGAGTATGATGAAGATTATGATGGCGACATCAGCAGCGACCACGATGATTATAGTGAATACGGAGAGAATGAAACATACGAAGGACTTGATGTAAAACAATATCTAAATCAAGATGACTACGCTGGCTATAAAATGCAAGGCGATGGTTGGGGAGATGATGGCCGTGATCCAATGCCAGTGATTGCGACCAATACTTTAGCCGAATCGTTGGTGCAGCAGCTAGGGTTTTTAGGCCTTGATATTCGTCAAGAATCTATTTGTATGCAGCTCATCGGAAGCATCGAAGAAGATGGTTATATTCGCCGCCCGCTTCGTTCAATCTGCAACGATTTAGCCTTTACTCAAAATATTTATACTAACGAAGAAGAAGTAGATGGTCTTTTGAAAAAAGTGCAAACTTTTGAACCTGCGGGAATTGGAGCGAGAGATTTAAAAGAATGCCTTTTATTACAGCTCGACCGCAAAAATCAAGAAGATTTTGCTATAGAAAATGCGGTAAAAATCATAGATATTTATTTCGATGAATTTACAAAAAAACACTACGATAAAATACAACGCCGCTTAGATATTGATGATGAAACTTTAAAAAGTGCTATCAAAGTTATTACGCGTCTAAATCCAAAACCAGGTAGCATTGGCACTGGCGATAGTGCTGCAGCTTACTTAATGGCCGATTTTATTGTGACAAATAATAATGGCAAATTGGATGTTATTCTGAACTCTAAAAATGCACCTGAGCTTCGAGTAAGTCGTTCGTTTTCCGAAATGCTTGATACTTACGATAAAACTGATAAAAATGGTTCGGCTCAACACAAAAGCATTAAAGAAACAGTAACGTTTGTAAAGCAAAAACTTGATGCTGCCAAATGGTTTATTGATGCCATCAAACAACGCCAACAGACATTGTTAAAAACCATGAAATCAATCGTTGAGTTTCAGCACGAATTCTTCCTTGATGGTGATGAGTCTAAACTAAGACCAATGATTTTGAAGGACATTGCCAATCGCATTGAGATGGACATTTCTACGGTTTCACGCGTTGCCAATAGTAAATCTGTACAAGCTGATTTTGGTATTTATCCGCTTAAATATTTTTTCTCTGAAGGAATCGCAACCGACTCAGGTGAAGATGCTTCGAGCCGTGAAGTAAAAAATATCTTGAAAGAACTCATCGAAAACGAGCCTAAAAACTCGCCACTTTCTGACGATAAACTAGAAAAGCTACTCAATAAACGAGGCTATAACATTGCTCGGCGCACGGTTGCTAAATACCGTGAGCAGCTTAATATTCCTGTGGCTCGTTTACGTAAGCAGTTGTAAAAAAATAATTGATATGCGGGAATTCCGCTTGTTAAAAATGAATAATTGAGAATTATTTGATTTTCAATTATACATTTTTTATTTGAAAAATCTACAGAAAAAGCCTTCATGAATTCAGGAAGGCTTTTCGATTTCTAGGCGTGTAATACTTTATAATTTCAACGCAGCCTGTAATTCTTCCATAGGAACCATTTCTTCCTTGAAAGTGTAAGCACCAGTTTTTGGTGATTTTACAGCTTTGATTACTTTCGCAAAGCTTTTACCTGCGGTTTTATCACGGAGTGTTGCGACTACTTTCTTTGCCATTTTTTTTAGATTTTAGATATTAGAAATGAAATAAGAGAAAAATCTCATTTTCATTTCTTCAAGATTATTTAATTTCTTTGTGGAGTGTGTGAGTTTTCAAAAATGAATTGTATTTTTTTAATTCCAAACGTCCTGTTGTATTCTTACGGTTTTTTGTCGTTACATAACGAGACATACCTGCAACACCGCTTGTTTTTTGTACAGTACATTCTAAAATTACTTGCACACGATTGCCTTTCTTAGCCATTGTTTTATCTATTTAATGAATTGACTTTTATTGATAAGCAATCAAATCAAGCCAAAGGTGGTATTTTTTGAAATAAAAATCTTTTTAAAATGCAATAACTTTTGAGCTAACAGCTTGAATGTCCTGCATTTGGGGTTGCAAAGATACGAAATTGTGTTTTGTTTTTCAAAAATCTTTAAAAAGTTTTTTGATTAAATATTATATTTATCTTCACAAAGCACCAAACATGCCATTTCGATGGTTATAGGAACTAAATTATAAGCTAAATTTTGAATACTTCCTTGCAGTTTCGATACTTCTTTCGGAAAATCGGCCAACCAAACGATACTTGTATCGGCGGCTTCGCTCTCATTGATTATTGGTATACACATTAATTTATTATGCTAAAGTAGTTTTAGGAAGTCTTTTAGTGGCAAATTCTGCTTTGGTTTTTACGGCTAAAATTACCTTACTTTTAGCTAAATAAATTACTTCTTCGGGTTAAAGTGGTGGCTTTGATATATCCTGGTGAGTCGATGATAATTATTTAAGGAATCAGTTGATAACAAAATAGCTCATTTTGAATTCAAATTTTGGACAAAAACCCTGCTATCAAGTAAAAACTATTCTTCTTATAACCCGAGTCAATAATCAAGATATTTTTATGCATGCATACTATTTTTAAAGAAATTTGGATTAATTTCGCCATTATCTATCAACTAAAAAAACAAAGATGAAAAATACGCAAGTAAACCTGATTGCTCGCCCTGTGGGAACTCCAACTGCTGAATGCTGGGAAATCGTAGAAACCGAAACACCTGAGTTGGCTGAAAATCAGATTCTTATTCAAAACCAATATCTTTCAATCGACCCTGCGATGCGTGGCTGGATGAACGAGGGCAAATCATATATCAGGCCCGTAAAAATTGGTGAAGTAATGCGTGCTTTGGGTGCTGGCGTAGTGCTTGAAACGAAAAACGCTGATTTCAAGGCGGGCGATTTTGTAACAGCTGGAACAGGCGTACAAGAATACACAGTTTTGGATGGAAAAGAAGCTGTAAAAGTTGACCCAAGTTTTGTGCCTCTACCCGCTTATCTCGGTACTTTGGGAATGTCGGGCTTGACAGGATATTTTGGATTATTGGATACGGGTCAGCCAAAAGAAGGTGAAACTGTGGTAGTTTCTGGTGCGGCGGGTGCAGTTGGAGGTGTAGTTGGACAGATTGCCAAAATAAAAGGCTGCCGTGTCATTGGAATTGCTGGCGGAGCCGATAAATGCCAATATGCAGTAGAAGAACTGGGCTTTGATGCATGCGTTGATTACAAAGCGGGCGATTTAAGAAAACAATTAAAAGAAGCTTGCCCAGCAGGAGTTGATGTTTATTTTGATAATGTTGGGGGTGAAATTTTGGATACAGTTTTGGGTTTAATTAATCTTCGTGCAAGAATTGTTATTTGTGGAGCGATTTCGCAATACAATGCTACCGAAAAGCCAGTTGGACCAAGTAACTATTTATCACTTTTGGTTAATCGTGCAAGAATGGAAGGAATTGTGGTTTTCGATAATGTTGCCAATTATGGAAAAGCTGTAAAAGAAATGGCTGGTTGGATTGCCCAAGGAAAACTTAACTCAAAGGTTTATTTGGCTGAAGGTGGAGTGCGAGCTTTTCCCGAAACTTTGATGAAGTTGTTTAATGGAGAAAATACGGGAAAATTAGTTTTGAAAATTTCTTGATTAGTACATTGCCATTGGACGATTGTTCAGTTTAGGGCATATTTTTATGACAGCCGAACAAAATTTGGATATTGATGCCTTCGTCGAACGCATTGCCTTGTGCCAGTCACAAGGTGATGCATTTTTTCCTGATGGAATTTTTCCTTCGTATCGGCGTAATAAATGCTTATTTTATCATCGTCCCGATACAAATATTTTCTACACGGCAACTATTGTATTCATTCTGAACCAAATAAAAGAGAAAGTTTCTGCAAAATCTCAAACTGCTATTAAAAACATTACGGAAAAAGCAATTAAAAACTACCCTGATTTTCAGAATAAAGATGGATTGAAAACCTATAATTTTTGGAAAACGAAACCTTCAAAACACTTTCCTAACGGCAAAATCTTCAAGCATTTCGACCATTTCAGAATTCCCGATGATATTGATGATACGGCTTTGATTTACCTTACTTTACCACACTCGAGAGAAGATGTTTTATGGCTAAAAGAGAAAGTGAAGTTGCACAGCCCTTCTTCCCCCAAAGGGGAAGTATATTCAATTCCTCATCTGGGGGTTAGTGGACTTGTTTACTCCACTTGGTTTGGGAAAAACATGCCAATTGAGCATGATGTGTGTGCCTTATGCAATTTGACGTATTTGTTTGAAAAGCATCAGTTGCCACATAATGAATATGATGAAGCGGCTTTTAATTTTTTGAGAGATGTTATTTTGCAAGAAAGATACATTACCAATACTTTCAAAGTAGCACATAATTATGCAACTATTCCACTGATTATTTATCATTACGCCCGACTTTTGGGTGATTTTAAAATACCACAAATAGAAGTTTGTCGAGAAAAATTAATTGTGAAAATTAAACACCTTCTTGATAATGAGCTAAACACAATGAATCGGGTGATTTTAGAAACCTCTTTACTGAAGTTGGATAAAATTGAGGCAGTTGTCGATTATCAATTATCAATTAATAATTATCAATTCACTTACTTCATTGCGGGGCTTTTGAGTTCCTACAAAAATACGATTTTATATTTCTTTGCACCCTTTAAAATTACCCAAATGGAATGGCAATGTGAAGCTCATGAGTTAACACTCCTTGTGGAGCGAAGCGTAGCGAATTTAGTATCCGAGTTCGCCTCATACGATAAAAAATAAAGAAAATTTATATTCGCATCGGAATACCTTTATTTTTTAAATGGTTTTTTAATTCTGGAATACCAATTTCTTTAAAGTGAAAAATACTTGCTGCCAAACCTGCATCAGCTTTTCCGATGGTGAAAACATCATAAAAGTGTTCCATCGAACCAGCACCGCCAGATGCAATGATTGGAATATTTGAATTGTCAGAGATAACGGCGGTTAATTCAATTGCAAATCCTTCTTTTGTGCCATCGGTATCCATTGAAGTTAATAAAATTTCACCTGCACCACGGTCTTCTACTTCTTTTGCCCATTCGATTGTTATAAATTCGGTTGGCTTTCTACCACCATGAGTATACACGATATGCTCGAAGCCGTTAGCTTGTTCAATATATCGCGTATCAATTGCCACCACAATACACTGAGAGCCAAATTCAAGAGCTAATTCATTGATTAGTTGAGGATTACGGACAGCCGATGAATTGATTGAAACTTTATCTGCCCCTGCATTTAAAAGTTTAGAAACGTCTGCAACCGAACCGATTCCACCACCAACACAAAAAGGAATATTGATGGTATGGGCAACTCTTCGCACCAAATCAATTAAAGTTTTGCGTTCTTCGACAGTGGCTGTAATATCAAGAAATACTAATTCATCAGCTCCTTGTCGAGCATATTCTGCTCCTAGTTCTACGGGGTCGCCTGCATCACGGAGATTTACGAAATTAGTGCCTTTTACGGTACGACCGTCTTTTATGTCTAAACAAGGAATGATTCTTTTTGTAAGCATAGTTTTAGTTTTATACAAATTGTATATGGGACAGATTTGTAATTTATCAGTTACGCAGATTTTGACAGGTTGCAAACCTGTCCTAGAAAAATCTCTTTCCTATTTCTTTCAAAGTAACGCGACCTTCATAGATGGCTTTTCCGACAATTACACCAAAGATATTGAGTGCGGCTAAATCTTCTAAATCTTGCATTGAGCTCACGCCGCCGCTTGCAATTACTTGTAAGTAAGGAAATTGGGCTTGCATTTTCTTGTATAATTCAAGAGAAGGGCCTTGCAGAAGTCCGTCTTTGGCTACGTCAGTACTGATAGTATATTTTACGCCTTTGGCAATCCATTCCCCCACAAAATCATATACCCAAACGCCCGAATCTTCTTCCCAGCCACTTACTGCGATTTTTTCGTTGCGGGCATCTGCTCCTAAAATAATCGCTTCGTTGCCAAATTTTTTGAGCCAACCTTCAAATAATTCGGGGTTTTTAACGGCAATACTTCCACCGGTGATTTGTTTTGCACCAGATTCAAAAGCCAAACGAATATCATCGTCAGATTGTACTCCTCCGCCAAAATCGATTTGAAGATTGGTGTTTGAAGCAATGGTTTCTAATACTTTTACATTAGTGATTTTTTTGTTTTTTGCTCCATCCAAATCAACCAAATGTAGGCGTTTAATGCCCGCATCTTCAAACATCTTCGCTATTTCGAGCGGATTTTCGTTATAAATCTTTTTCTGAGAATAATCACCTTGTGTAAGCCTTACGCAATTACCGTCGATGATGTCAATGGCTGGAATGATTTGAAACATAGAAGGTCGTCAACATTTAATAGTTCGCAGAAAACCGATTTAAAGTCAAGCTATTGCTGTACTAGAGATGCTATTGTGGTTTAATTATTTTAAAAAAGCCAAGCCTTATCATTTCCTGACGTTCTAAATCGCAGACTGTTAATTCTAAATAAAACTGGCTTTAACAATTACTTTTGGCTAAAGCCAATTTTAATTTTACTTGATTTTTATCCGTCAGCTAAAGCAGACGGCAATGAACTTTTATTTAGCACATAACTTGAAGGATTTTGCATGGTCAAGCTTAGAAATATAACGACTCATGCAGCTTGTTTACGACTTTAAACACGAATTTTAGCTAAACGAATAAGTCTTTCTAAAACAATATAATGGTCAAGTTCATCTTTTTCTTTATGCCCCAATTCGCCAATTTTAGACTTTTAAATCAAATCTTATAAACGAACTTGCATTTCCTCATTCGCTTTCAATGCACGAACTTTTGATGGGTCAATAGAGGCTATTAAATCTGATATTTGGTCGTAAGCATTATATATGGTCATAATTTCTGTTTTTTTACAAAGATATACTTTTTCTTGCTAAAGATACTGACATTAAATCTCCAAAAAATTCTTAAAAATCTGTTCGCCTACGTCACCACTGATTTCAGAGTGAAACTGTGCAGCAAAGAAATTATCTCGCTGCAACATTGCCGAATATTCCAAAATATAATCCGTTTTTGCCACCGTATAATCGCATAACGGAGCATAATATCCGTGGTTATAATATACATATTCACTTTCACGCAAACCTTTTAAAAGAAGATTTGGCAACTCGGCAGTAATATTATTCCAACCCGTTTGTGGCACTTTAAAGCCTTTTACCCTTGGAAATTTTAAGATTGGAATATCGAAAACACCCAAACATTCGGTGTTATTTTCTTCTGATGATTGGCAGAGAAGTTGCATTCCAACGCAAGTTCCTAAAAATGGTTGTTTAAGCGTTGGAATGATTTTATCTAAGCCGTTTTCTCTTAAGCTTTTCATGGCAGTTGAAGCCTCTCCTACGCCTGGAAAAATAATTCGATCGGCAGAGTGAATCACATCAATATTGTCAGAAAGCTCATAGGTAGCCCCAATACGCTCAAGGGCATACATGACCGACTGAACATTGCCTGCATTATATTTAATAATTACTACTTTCAAAACTGAATGAATGAATGATTGGATGAGTGAATATTAAGTTAGTTTCAAACTTTCTTAACATATTGCAAATCTAAACTTATCATTAGATAAAATTTTGTTTTTATTAAAAAAGAAATACTTTATCTTGTTTTTGTATAATTTTTTATAATTATTTTAAAAATATTCACCCATTCACTCAATCATTCATTCGCCCATTGGTTATCTTGCGACCAAATTTCACTACCCTAAAAATGAATTGGCAGACTCTTTTTTCTAATAAACGACTTGGTGACGAACACCGCAACGTTCTCGAAAACTTTCGTACTGACTATATGCGAGACTACGACAGATTAATTTTTTCGTCGCAGTTTCGCCGATTACAAAACAAGACCCAAGTTTTTCCATTGCCAGGAGCAGTCTTTGTGCATAATCGTCTGACTCATAGCTTAGAAGTTGCTTCAGTTGGGCGTTCGCTCGGAAAAGCAATCGGAGAAAAAATTCTTGAAAAATACGAAAAAGAACTTAATCAGGAAGCCATCGAATTTTACAAATTTGAGCTTTCGGCCGTGGTGATGACGGCTTGTATTGCTCATGATATAGGCAATCCGCCTTTCGGACATTCGGGCGAAGAAGCGATTTGTACTTATTTTAGAGAACTAGAGGGTGAACAACTTAAATTTCTGACTGAAAATTTAAGCGAAAATCAATTTAATGATTTCAAGTTTTTTGAAGGAAATGCCAATGCGTTTAGGATTTTGACAACTATTTTCAATCAAAATAATCTGAACCTGACTTACGCAACTTTAGCTTCAATCATTAAATATCCTTCCGATTCGACCAGTGGCTTTAAGAAGAAAAGTTTTATTTCGGCAAAGAAATCTGGCTTTTTTGATGCCGAAGTTGAATTTTATAAAAGCATCGCTACTGAAATGGGCATCAATGCTTTGAATGTAAAAAAGACTGTTTTTGCTCGCCATCCGTTTGTGTTTTTGGTTGAAGCAGCCGACGATATTTGTTATCGAATAATTGACCTCGAAGATGCACATCGACTAAATATTATTTCGATTCAAGAAGCACGTGATTTGCTCGAACCTTTTTTTGAAATTCAAGAAGGAAAAAAGAGTATTAGAGAAAAAGTGGATACTATTGAAGACGATAAGCAAAAACTAGCCTTTTTGCGAGCCTTGCTCATTGGAAAATTAGTGGCAAAATGCACTGAAATTTTCTTTGAATACGAAGACCAACTACTCGATGGCTCACTCAATAAGCCTTTGATTGCCCTTTTGGATAAGGAAACCACCTCTTTAATCAATAAAATCGATGAAGTTTCAGTAAAGAAAATCTATAACGATAAGTCGGTCATTGAAATCGAAATTGCGGGTTTTCATATTATTGGGGGATTGCTGAAAGAATTTGTTTCGGCAGTTTTGAAGCCCGAAACAGCTAAATCAAAGAAATTATTGCAGTTGATTCCCAGCCATTATGGTATCAAAAAAGGTGGCGATGTTTATCTGAATATCCTTGCGGTAGTTGATTTTATAACGGGTATGACCGATTTGTTTGCGATTGACCTTTATAGAAAAATTACCGGGATTCAGATTCCACAGTTGTAGAATAGTCCACAGTTTTCAGTCAACAGTCCACAGTGTGACACATTTTATCGCAAATAACAGGTGTAAAACACATAGTTCGCTAATTTGATAAATTAAGGAACTTCAAAACCAAAAAAAACTGTTGTTTTTACATTATTACCCTCATCCCCCCAGCCTCTCCCAAAGGAGAAGAACTATTTTTTGAAATCAATGAAGCAAACCAAAGACCCTTACGCAGCCCTCCGTTTTCCTGCATTTAGATATTTTATCTTGGCTCAGTTTCTGTTTACAGTTGCGATTTTGGTACAAGAAGTTGTCATAAGTTTTTATTTATATGAAATCACACATGACCCACTTTCTTTGGGCTTAATTGGGCTTTTTGAAGCGATTCCTTATATTTCATTAGCACTTTTTGGTGGATATTTTGCAGATCGTAGCGATAAAAAACGTATCATTCAGATTTGTTATGGTGTAATTGTCCTGTGTTCGTTCTTACTGCTTTGGGTTACTTCTCCTTCAGCCAATCATTCCTTTGGTATCTCCCAAATTAAATTTTTTATCTACCTGACGGTCTTTATATTGGGCATTGCTCGTGGGTTTTATGGCCCGTCTTGGTCATCGCTCAAGCCTTTTTTAGTACCTCCAGAACATTATCCAAATTCGGCTTCGTGGAGTAGTCAATTTTGGCAATCAGGTATGATTTTGGGGCCAGCATCGGCTGGTTTTTTGTATAGTTGGTTGGGCTTGTCCAATACGCTTATTTTGGTGATAGTCTTACTCGGAATTGCTTTTGTTCTAGTATGTTTGATTTCCAAAAAGCCTATTCAGCATTCGATTACTCATCAAAATATATTTCAAAGTTTGAAAGAAGGAATCGACTTCGTTCGTAAAAACCGAATTTTATTTTATGCTATTTTGCTTGATATGTTTTCGGTACTTTTTGGTGGAGTGATTGCTATTTTACCTGTTTTTGCCAAAGATGTACTACACGTTGGGGCTGAGGGTTTAGGGATTTTGAGAGCGGCTCCAGGCGTTGGTGCAGTATTAACAATGCTCGGAACTGCCTATTTTCCACCTACTCGCCAAGCCTGGCGAAATATGCTCATTGGTGTGGTTGGTTTTGGCGTTGCAACCATTGTTTTTGCACTTTCTACCAACTTTTGGCTATCGGCAGGAGCATTATTCCTAACTGGGGCTTTTGATAGTATCAGTGTAATTGTGCGTCAGACCATCTTGCAAGTGCTTCCACCCGACGAAATGCGTGGGCGTGTGAGCGGCGTAAATGGTATTTTTGTGAGTTGCTCTAACGAACTAGGGGCTTTTGAGTCGGGAGTAGCAGCAAAATTTTTTGGAGCGGTTCCTTCAGTGCTTTTTGGAGGCGTGATGACACTCGTTTTTGCAACTATTATTTTCTTCCGCTCGGGCGACCTTTTTGATGTGAAGCTAGAGAAAAAATAATTTTGAAAGTACACAGTTGATGGTTTATTGGCAATAGGAAGGCAAAGATTTTTTCACAATTACTTGCTACCTAAAAACAAAACTTTATATTTGCTTATACGAAACCAACAACAATGATTAGACTTTTAGCTGCTGCAAAGAAATATTTGAAAAAAAATCTATTTGTTTCAAATCGTGAAATAGATTTTGAGAATTCCATCATACCTTTTGCATCCCCCTACCCCCTTAAAAGAGGGATTTTTTTATTTTCTGTCTTTTTTATTTCAACTACATCTTTCGCCCAAAATCATCCTCGAACGGATATTAATTTAGATGAATTTATTCAGCGAGTTTTTCCCGTTCAGCAAGAAAATATTAACTACGAAGACCTCTATGAGTCACTTTATCAACTTTACCAAAATCCACTTAATCTAAACACTGCCACTGCCGAAGATTTAGCTTCTCTCTACGTACTTTCACAGATTCAGATTAAAAGTATTCTTGACCATCGAGAGCAAAACGGTGATTTTTTGAGCATTTACGAACTCCAAGCCGTGCAGAATCTTGATTTTGAGACGATTAAAAAACTCTTACCTTTTGTTGATATAAAATATAAGTTTTCGGTCGGAGATTTAAAAAATCGACTAATGAATGCTACTGACCATTATTTTGTGCTTAGAAATAGTCAAGTATTAGAAAAATCAAGAGGTTTTGAAGAAGGAAAATATCTCGGTTCACAGCAACAACTTTATGCACGGTATCGCCTAAGCCACCCAAAAGATTTTCAAGTAGGGTTTATTATAGAAAAGGACGCTGGCGAGAAAAACTATCTCGATTATTATACTTTTCATTTTCAACTCCGCAATAAAGGCAACCTCAAGAACTTAGTTTTGGGCGATTATCAAGCACAATTCGGGCAAGGTTTAATCATGTCGGCTGGGTTTTCATTGGGTAAAAGTAGCGAAGCTATCGCCACTACCCGCCGAAGCAACTTGGGTGTTCGTCCTTATGGTTCGTTGCTCGAAGGAGGGTATTTCAGAGGGGCAGCAGCCACCTATCAATTCGGCAAAATAGACTTAACAGGCTTTTATTCATATAACAAACGAGATGCAAATATCAGTGATGATAGTGGCGAAAGGGAAGATTATTTTAGCTCGGTTCTAACGGGCGGTTACCACAGAACTGAAAGTGAATTAGCTCGAAAAAATCAATTAAATGAACAAAATATTGGTGTAAATGCCACTTTTCAGCTAAAAAATGGTCAAATCGGAGCAACTTTACTCAATACCCAATTTGATGCTTCGCTTCAACGAAGTCCGTCTTTGTATAATAAATTTGAATTTTCGGGGAAACAAAACTTAGTTGTCGGTACAAACTTTACTTATACTTGGCAAAACTTCAATTTCTTTGGTGAAGCGGCTCGCTCAAGTAGCGGCGGAATTGGGGCAATTGGTGGTTTTGTGGCAGCCCTCAGCCGACAAGTCGAATGGGCAGTAAATATCCGAAATTTCGATAAAAATTTTCATAGTTTTTATGCCAATGGATTAAGCGAAGGAAGTAGAAATATCAACGAACGAGGTATTTATTGGGGACTGAAATATTCTCCCAAAAAGGGTTTAACTTTCAGTGCTTTCTATGACCGATTTCAGTTTCCGTGGCTCAGATATTTGGTTGATGCTCCTTCTGATGGCTTTGATTATTTACTCCGAATGACATATCAGCCAAATAAAAAAACCTTGTTCTTTGTTCAATATCACGAAGAACATAAAGGTAAAAACTTGCCGAATAATGCAACTGTGACAGACGTTGTGGTTAATGTAATGCGACAAAGTATTTTAGCAAATTTTGAATATTCGGTTAATCGGGTTTTCAAGACTCAGACTCGCGTGCAGTTGAATACTTATCAGTACGCAACTCGCTCACAATCAAAGGGTTATGCAATTATGCAAGACCTCGAAGGCTCAATAAGAAAGCTACAACTAAAAGGCAGAATCGCTTATTATAATACCGATGATTATGATTCGAGAATCTATGTTTATGAAAATGACGTGCTTTACGCCGTTTCGTTGCCAGCTTATTCGGGCAAAGGTTTTCGTACTTATCTGATTGCTCGTTACGGCATTACTCGAAATCTTGATTTGTGGGTGCGTTATGCCCGCACGCAACTCAATAATGTAAGCACCATTGGCAGTGGCACTGACCAAATAAATGCTCCGCATCGCAGCGAAGTAAAAGCACAGATTAGGTATTCGTTTTAAAACATAAAAGCATCCCCGAAGGAATGCTTTTTACTCGAATAATTATTTCTGATGAAACTTTACCAAACCATCTATAGGTGTTTTCAGTATTCTTCCAACGAAAAGATGTTTAGTTTTAGCCACTTTTATCAATAAATCTTTGTAATAAAAAGCCACCGAACCTACAAAGTTTACATTGGTTTCATGGCACATTGGGTATTTCATGATATATTTTTCAAAGAATTGTAAGAAACAATTTTCTACTAAATTTCTACAAAAATCATCTTCGATATTATCAAACAAAAACCTTGAAAACGTAGCAAAATAACGATTCGGGAAAGGTTTATGATAGGCATTTTCGAGAACCGTCAGCCTATCCATCGTTCCATATTTTTCTTCAAATTTTGTTCTGATTTCGAGCGGCATTTCTTTGTGTAAATAAGTCAATATCAGGATTTTACCTAAATGCCCGCCACTGCCTTCGTCGCCCAACCAAAAACCCAACGGTGGTACTTGAAAACCAGTTTTTTCGCCATCAAAATAGATGGAATTTGAGCCAGTTCCGAGAATACAGGCAATTCCTGCTGTTTTTCCACACGCTGCTCGAGCCGCACCTACCACATCGCTTTGAGCTTCAATTTGCTCACAAGTCGGGAAAACTTGTAAGATTGCGTTTTTTATCACCTCAGCTTTTTTTTCATTAGTCACCCCCGTTCCGAAATAAAAAACTTGTTTTACTTCTTTTGTGCAGAGCGGTAAAAGGCTAGTCTTTAGCTCGTTGGCAATCGAATCAGCATCTTGGTAGTATGGATTAAACCCAACGGTCTGAGTTTGAGCAATTACTTCGTTTTGGTCTAAAATTCGCCAATCGGTTTTGGTTGAGCCGCTATCTGCAATGAGAATCATGTAAAGAAATGTTTTTTGATGTAAATATCAGAAATGTAGGACAGGTTTGCAACCTGTCGATATGTAGAAATAGTTTTTACTCATTATCTGATGTTGACAGGTTGCAAAACCTATCCTAAAAAACATAATATTTTTAATTTTTTATTTAATTAATTCAATAAAATCTTGCGTTAAATGGATACTTCCCAACTTTAAACTTAAAAAATAGTTAAATTCGCAAAATAGCAATATCACCACTTATAGAATCATGGCAGAAGCGACTGAAAAACCATTAAATTTTATTGAACAAATTATCGAAGATGACCTCGCAGCAGGTAAAAACAACGGTCGAATTTTGACCCGTTTTCCTCCAGAGCCAAACGGCTACTTACATATTGGTCATGCTAAATCAATCTGTTTGAATTTTGGAGTTGCCCAGAAATACGGTGGAAAAACAAACCTTCGATTTGATGATACCAACCCAGTAACTGAAGAAACCGAATACGTTGAGTCTATCAAAGCTGATGTAAAATGGCTCGGTTTTGAGTGGGCAGAAGAACTTTATGCGTCTGATTATTTCGACCAATTATACGAATTTGCCTTAAATCTTATCAAAAAAGGTTTGGCTTACGTCGATGATAGTACATCCGAAGAAATGGCTGTTATGAAAGGTACCCCAACCTTGGCGGGCATTAATAGCTCTTATCGTGATGAGCGTAGTATCGAAGAAAATTTTGATCTATTTACTCGAATGAAAAATGGCGATTTTGCTGAAGGCACAAGAGTTTTGAGAGCCAAAATCAATATGGCTTCTACTAATATGCTCATGCGTGACCCAATCATTTATCGCATAAAAATTGCGACCCATCACCGAACTGGTGATAAGTGGTGCATTTATCCAATGTATGATTTTGCTCATGGACAATCTGATTCGATTGAGCAGATTACGCATTCAATCTGCACACTGGAGTTCGTGCCTCACCGTGAGCTTTACGATTGGTGTATCGAAAGTTTAGAAATTTTCCCTTCAAAACAGTACGAATTTGCTCGTTTGAACCTTTCTTATGCAATTACGAGTAAAAGAAAACTTTTAAAATTAGTTACCGATAACTTCGTAACAGGCTGGGACGACCCTCGTATGCCGACTATTTCGGGGATGCGTCGCCGAGGTTATTCTGCTCAATCGATTCGTGAGTTTTGCGACCGTATAGGTATCGCCAAGCGTGATAATTTGATTGACGTAAGTTTATTGGAGTTTTGTGTGCGTGAACACCTCAATAAAATTGCCACTCGTGTAATGGCCGTGCTTGACCCAATAAAACTCATTATTACGAATTATCCAGACAGACAAGTTGAAGAATTAAAGGCTGAAAATAACCCCGAAGACCACGAAAGCGGTTCAAGAATTATGCCATTTAGCCGTGAAATTTTGATTGAAAAAGATGATTTCATGGAAAATCCAACGAAAAAATATTTCCGTTTAGGGCCAGGTTTAATGGTGCGTTTGAAAAATGCTTATATTATCAAATGTGATGATATTATAAAAGATGAGAACGGGGAAATCGTTGAAATTCATTGTTCATACATTGAAAACTCACGAAGCGGAAACGATACTTCGGGTATTAATGTAAAAGGAACAATTCACTGGGTTTCGGAAGCACAAGCCGTCGATGCTGAGGTTCGAATTTATGATCGACTCTTTAAAATAGAAGACCCAAGCCGTGAAGATGGCGATTTCAAAGAATATCTAAATCCAGAGTCGTTACAAGTGACTACGGCAAAAGTCGAGCCTGCACTAAAAAATGCAACTCTAAACACACCTTATCAATTCTTACGTAAAGGATATTTCTGTTTGGATGCTGATTCGACAACCGATAAATTGGTTTTCAATAAAACCGTTGGTTTGAAAGATACATGGGCAAAGGAAGCCGGTAAATAAGGCTTCATAATAAACCATCTAAAACTTGCAAGGTTTAAAATTAGTCGCTTTGCAGGTTTTGCTATTTTATAAAAGAAATTTTCAAATATAATTATACAAATTCTTCAAAAAAAACGTTTTTAATCACAACAAATAAAAATCCTTAGAATGAAAAACACAGCAATTAAAATCGTCGCTTTTATGATCATAAGTCTATGTACTTTTGCCCAAACCGCCGACGATATTTTCAAAAATCACCTAGACGCAACGGGCGGAAAGGCTCTTTGGGATAGCGTCTCTACTTATTCAATTAAGCAAGCTTATCAAGGAAATTCGGCGGCTAATTATGATGTTGAGCTAAAAGGCTCATTTAGTGAAGCTGCTCTCTACAAAGCAAAAACTATCTTGAAACGTACATTTATATTTGGCATAAAAGGTGCAGAAGGTTGGAGAAAAGTACCTCTTGGTAGTTCTGATAAAATAACGCAATACGAAACAAATACATTGAGTGAGAAAGAGCAAGAGAATATGCGTAGAGAATTGAAAGAGAATATTCTACCATTTCTTGATTATGAAGAAAAAGGCTACATCGCAACGATGGTTGGTAGCGAAACCATCAATGGAGCCAAAACAACTCATGTAGAATTAAGTGGCAAAGTAGTAAAATACAATCTCTATTTTGATGAGATTACGGGACTTTTAACAAGAAAAAAACTTACTCTGAACACAGGTGAAGTAATTACGGAAGATTATACCAAATACGGCGATTCTGCCTACGGGTTGAAATTTCCGACCGAATCAAATTACTTAAGCAGCATCGACAAAAGAAATTTAAAAGTAAGCACTTCGGTTATTTTCAATGATATAATTGCACCTGCTTTTCTTACCCGATAAGAAAATTTATAAGGACTTAGCCTCTCAATTTTGAGGGGCTTTTTTTGATTTTTTTTTAGGAGAAAAATAAAGACTAATATTACTTTTTAAATATTTTCAACCAAATCCAACCATTTTAATAAAAATAGGGTCTTATTGTTAGTGCCCTATAAAATCTATTTGGTTGAAGCATAATATTTGCCTTTTTCATGTATAGCGAACAAGAGTTAATAAAGGCTTGTATTCGCCAAGAACGATCAGCCCAACGGCAACTTTACGAGCGATTTGCAAGTAAGTTGTTTGCTACTGCTTTGCGTTATATGAAAAATAGAAGCGATGCCGAAGATGTTTTGCAAGATTCGTTTATAAAGATTTACCAGAAAATAAATAGTTTCCGATCTGATTGTCCGATCGAAGCATGGCTCAGAAAAATAGTGGTCAATACGGCCTTGAAGCACTTACAAAGTCAGCCAAATTATATGCAACACACTGATAGCCAGTTGATTTGCGATGAAGTGGAGCTAGATGAATTTACGCTTTCGAATTTTGAGTTTAAGCAATTAATGGAAATAGTGCAGAGTTTACCCGATGGCTGTCGAACAATTTTTAACTTACACGCCATTGAAGGCTATCAACACAACGAAATCGCGGCCATGCTGAGTGTTGCAGAAGGTACATCAAAGTCGCAATATTCAAGGGCCAGAAATTTATTACAAGCTAAATTAAAAGCAATGGGAATAAGCCTCAAAGCAATGAAGTAAATCATTTAAGCAAAAAATACAAAACTGTTTTCGTAGAAACAAATGGACTCACAGAAGCCAAATAATTTTGAAAAAGAATGGCAAAAGGCACTTAATGATGCTTCTATTGTTCCCCCAAGCGATATGTGGGAGCGAATTGAGCAAGATTTAGAGCGAAATAAACGCCGTCCTTTCTTATTTTTCTTTCGTCCATCAGCTATGCTTGCTGGTGTGGCTGCAACTTTAGTTTTGGCTTTGGGAGGAATCCTATTTTTCAATCAAAAAGAATTGAAAAAACCATTGGCTGTTATTAATAAAAAATCATCAAATTCTAAAAATATCAATGCTCAAAAAAATAAATCTGATTCCAAGATTGATAATTTTGCTTTAGCAATACCGAGTTCTGCCGAACTAAATCTTTCAACTGAAAATAATGCCACAAAGCAAACATTTGCTTTGTCCGAAACAGATATAAATAAACGTGTTTCTAACCCAAAGACATCTACAATAAACAATCAGTTGACAGCCTTAGCTGCGGCACGTTTTGCTAACTCTATTGATAAGGGTACAAATGAACCTGTAAGCAACAATCAACCATTGGGTAGTTATAATATACAAACACTTGATAATCAAACTAATAGAAGTATTTCAGTCGCTAAAAATGATAATGAAGCAATTGTAGATTTAGCTTTATTGAAATATCGTAACTGCCAATATTTAGGAAGCCGCTATACTTTGAAGAGAAATAAATTGGTATTTGAAGCACAAGTAACCGAAGCACCAGTTGTGGCATCAAACGATTCTAAATTTTGGATGGGTGTTCAATCGGGAGTTTCGCCTTTTGACCCTAATATGAAACTAGGCGGACTAAATACCGTTGCAATGGCACAAGCAGATGCTTTTGCCACTGCTTCCAACCGACCAATTTTGGGGCCTTCTCCATCTGTAAGCGAGCCGAAACCTAAGATTATGGTTTCTCCACCGCAAAATACAATTAAGTCGGGAATTGGCATTAATGCAGGAGTAGCGATGGGCTATAAAATTTCAAAAAAATGGAATTTTGAAAGTGGAATCAGATATTTACGTGGAAATTCAACTTTGAATAGTAATACTTATGCTTTCAAGCAGAATGGCTATGTGAACACTTTTTTTGCCAATTATTTGATGCAAAATGTAGCAAATCAAAGCGTAAAAATTACCAATGTCAAAATTAATACAGTAATTGCGGATGCATCACAATTTGGAAATCGCTATGAATATTTGATGATTCCGTTACAAATTGGTTATGAAATTGGTTTATCGAAAAAGCTTGCTCTAAACATTTTAGCGGGTATATCAACTGATATTTTCTTGCAAAATACCATTATCAATGACAATAGTATCGTACAAGAAAAAAGCACTTTTAATACATCAAGCAATATTTATAAGCCTTTGAATCTGAGTAGTTTAGGTGGTGTAAGAGCAAGCTACCTTATAAGTAAACATTGGCAGTTAAATTTAGGAAGCTATTATCAGCATTCCCTGTTTTCGGGTATTAATAACTCAACAGCTTTACAAATGCGTTTAAAAATGTTTGGCTTAAATTACGGCTTAAATTACCGTTTTTAAGCCAAAATATTTAATAAAGCTATCGAGCGTCGGCTACTTTAGCACGGATTAAATATTAAAGATTTTTGAGTTTTGAGGTAATCACATCCTCAATCAACAGCCTTTAATCATAAAATGCTAATTTTTAATTTCCTTCAATTTATGCTCGCTCATATAACTTAAATACTTCACAACTGCGGTCGCTTCTTCAGGTTTTATGCCAAGCGTTGGCATTTTTACATTGTATCTATAACTCGCAGGATTCTGAATAAAAGCCTTCAAATCATCAGTTTTCCAATATTCGGTTACGCTTTTCGGATAGTTTAGTTCTGGCCCCATTTTTCCACCGATTTTATTGATTGCGTGGCAAGTTTGACAGCGATTTTTAAATATTTCATAGCCAGCCAAAGTAGATTTATTTTTTGGTTTGAGAGCCTCATCGTTTTCGTGTAGCGGAGCAAGATGTATTTTTACTAAATTGTATGGCCATTTATAACTTACATCATCACCCGAGACACCTTCATAAACTACATAAAAAGGCTCCATTTTTGATTCTTGGCCATTTTTCAAGAGAATTTCCCAATCACGACCCTTTAGAGCATCGACATCACTTACAGCCAAAAACGCTTTTGCCGAAAGTAATATTTCTAAAGGCATTTCGGGTTTGTAGCCGTCCTCACACTCAAAAACCACTTTCAAATCAGCCGCATTCATTCTTTTTATTGATGAATATTTTTCTAAAATATCTTTCAATGGCAAAGCATTAAATCTCTTATTTTTATGATATACTGGGTCAGGCTTAATCGAAACAATTTGGGTAACTTTCAATAAACCTCTATCCCTTAAATCCAACAAATCAATTATTAATGAATCATTGGCCGGAACTTCTTCAATGGCCAACTTTGCAACTTGTAAAGAATCTTTATTTGCTTTTTTTTGTGAGCTATCACACGATAGATAGAGAATCGATAATAAAGTAAATGCAATAATTTTTTTCATAAATAGCTATTTTAAAAGTGGCCTTATATTTAATGATAAAAATAGTTAAAATGTTTCTTAAAATAGCGTATTATTCTTCTTCACCTAAAAAAATACTATATTTATACTTGATTTAATAAATCTTGACCTATGAGACAGACAAATCCGTGGCAGCACATTTGCAAACTGCTGCTTTTTATGAGTGTATTCACACAAACGCTTGCACAATGGCAAATTTCAGCCAAAAACTTCGACCCCAATAATTATTATGGTGTAACTGTGGCCAATGGTATGGTCGGAATTACGTCTTCACCCGACCCACTAAAAGTAAAGGAAATTGTACTTAATGGCACTTTCGACACTTACGGTCGTGGGCGTGTTGCCAATATCATGAAGGCATTTGAATTTGCTAACATGGAATTAATCATTGATAATCAGATGATTAACCGTAACAACATTAGTAATTTCGTCCAAACAATTGATATGCAAAATGCCATTTTTACTACCACTTTCGATATGGGAAATAAGGCATCCGTCAAATCAAATGTGCTTGCACTTCGCCATTTACCACATTCAGCATTGATTGAAATGGAAATCACCGCCAAAGAAGCCATTGAATTTACGCCCATCAGCATCATGCAAACGCCCGATATGTTGCGTGATGTACAAAATTTCTTTCATACCATCGACCGTCCCCATTCATTGATTCCTCTGATGACTTCAGTGGCTAAAACTCCGACTGGAAAACATACGATTGCGGCCTCAAATTCTTTTTTATTTGAAGAAGAACGAGGAAAAGAACCACAGTTGATTCACGAAGAATGGGACAATGGAATGCACCGAATGAAGTTTACGAAAAAGCTAAAAGCGGGTGAAACCTACAAATTTTCGGTAGTTGGTTCGGTCATTTCGACCGCCCACGTAACCGACCCACACAATGAAGCCGAGCGTTTGACAATTTTTGCGGCACTCGAAAAACGTGAGCGTTTACTCAAAAAACACAAAGAAGCGTGGGCAAATCTTTGGGAGTCAGACATCATCATTGAAGGCGACGATGAAGCTCAACGTGCGGCACGTTTTTCTTTGTATAATCTTTATTCGTTTTGCCGTGAAGGACAAGCATATAGCCTCTCACCTATGGGTTTATCAGGTTTAGGCTATAATGGTCACGTTTTTTGGGACACTGAAATTTGGATGTTCCCTCCGCTATTGGCAATGAAACCCGAACTGGCAAAATCATTACTCGAATATCGTTTTGAGCGTTTGCAAGCTGCTAAATATAATGCCAAAGCACATGGGTATCAAGGTGCGATGTTTCCTTGGGAATCTGATGATTCTGGGCAAGAATCTACGCCTGTTTGGGCATTAACGGGGCCATTTCAGCACCATATCACAGGCGATGTAGGCTTTGCGTTCTGGAAATATTATCAAGTCACGAAAGACAAAATTTGGTTAAAAGACCGAGCCTACCCGATGCTCAAGGAAGTTGCAGATTTTTGGGTAAGCCGTGTAGAAAAAGGAAATGATGAAAAATATCACATCATTAATGTTGTATGTGCTGATGAATGGGCCGAAAATGTGGACGACAATGCCTATACAAACGGTATGGCCAAAGAAGTTTTAGGCTTTGCCAACCAAGCCGCAAAAGAGTTGGGGCTGCCCGAAAACCCAAAATGGAAAGAAGTTCAAGATGGACTCATAATTTTAAAGTTTCCTGATGGAACAACTCGTGAACACGCATCGTATAATGGTGAGCCAATCAAGCAGGGTGATGTAAATTTACTTTCGTATCCGATGAAGCAAATCACTGACCCACAGATAATTAAGAAAGATTTAGATTTTTATTGGAAAGTTTTGGCTGATAATCTTCCAGGAAGAAAAGGGCAAAGCCCTGCAATGGCACATGGTGTTTTTTCTATTTTAAATGTTCGTTTGGGAAATACTGAAACGGCTTATAAACAATATATGGATAGCTACAAGCCTAACGAAGTTCCACCATTTGGAGTTTTGGCTGAAACCGCTGGAGGAACAAATCCTTATTTTTCGACGGGAGCAGGTGGATATTTACAAACACTCATCAATGGTTGGGGCGGACTTGATTTTACCGATGCAGGTATTATCCAACTAAAAACAAAACTTCCAAAACATTGGAAATCATTAACATTGAAAGGTGTTGGAGTTGAGAAAAAAACTTTTATTGTGAAATAAGCAGTTTTTGAATAAGTGTCATTACAAGATTAAAAGTGGCACTTATTCAAATTTTTTATCATAAAACGCCTGTTTGTCTTCATATTAATGGTTTTAGTTAGGCTGAATTTTAATTCAGGATGTGTGTCTACCGCTCTCAGAACGGTATTAAAAATTATCGTCTTGAATGATTTTTTGCTCATTCTCTACTGCCGTTTTAAAAACGGCAATTCCTTTGTGGCTAACATAACGACTGATTGTTCCACTACGGTTTTAAAATCAGACGAACTTGCCTATAATTCACCTAACTGGGAATAATTTAAAAATGAAATAATAAAGCCAAGTAAGCCTAAATAATCTGCATTTGTTTCATCAAAAACAAGGCATTCATATTTTTTGTAACTCCCTCACGGAGTTTATAATCAAAACTCATAACATCATTTTCAATATTTACCTCGAAACAAATATTCTTTATCTTATCTGGAAATTTTCCAGCCATGTTAGTGAGTGCTAAATCGTGGGTTGCAATGAGTCCATAGCATTTATCAAAATTCATAAGTTTTTCTAAGAAAAGTTCAGACCCCTTTAATTTATCCGTAGAGTTAGTGCCCTTCAATAATTCATCTAAAATAATGAATACGTGCTCATCCCGTTCTAATAATTCTACAATTTCTTTTAAACGTGTAAGTTCTGCATGAAAGTATGATTTCCCTTCACTTATGGAATCATCTATTCGCATACAAGTAAAAATAGGCATTGGTTTAAAAACAAAACTTTCAGCACAAACTGGGCAACCAATCATTGCAAGTACAAGGTTAGTACCGATAGTTCGTAAAAATGTACTTTTCCCTGCCATATTGGCACCCGTAACGATGAAGAACTGTTCACTATTTTCAATCTGAAAATCATTATATATGCGGTATTCTTTGTTAATTAAAGGGTGTCCTAAATTACTACTGCTAAATATATTTTTTTCAGATACTTTAGGAAATATATAATCAGAATTTGCATCATGAAAACATGCCATACTGACAAGCACTTCAAAATGATTCAAAACATCAAATGATTTTAATAAATCTTGTGAGTATTTTTTTTTCCAAATCTCAAAACGATAAGCACATTGATAATCCCAGAAAAAAAAGGTATTTAAAATCAGTCCACCAATTATATTACTTCTTAAATTGAAAGCATCACCAATACCTACTAATTTTTGAAGTTTCTCAGATATTTGGGGTAGTGTTTTTAAATTATCTTCCGTAAATTTCTCTTCTTCTATTAATCTGAATATTTCTATGTATCCTTTCAGTTGTGGAATTGTAATACAAGCATCGAAATATGTTTTTTTAATGTTTTTTCTACTTAATCCAGCTAATAATAATTGTGTAATAGTAATAAATGTATATAACTGGATTGGTAGAACTCCTATAATCAAAAACCAAAATGTAATGATATTGAGAATTGGGACAAACCAAAGAAAGAATTTATATTTAGAAAAATAGGCAAAATCTCCGATTACTAACCAATTTTTCAGCTTTTCAAATCTTTCCTTATTCTTTGGAAGAAGTTGACCAGTTGCTAAAAAATCTACTCTCCATTCTATTTTATTTTTTAATTCTCCAATACTCATTTGTCTCGAAACAATTTCTTTTTTTTCTAGTGAATGCGTACCAAGAGAATGAGCAAGTTTATTTATTCCTCCTATTGTAAAACACCGATTTAATAATTGAAAAAGTGATTTGTTTCCAAAAATATCTAAATCTGTCGAAAAATTATGACTACTATTTTTAAATTCTGAACCATTTTCAAATTGATTTATATTCCCCTTTGAAGCTAATAATTCATTTTGACAAACATTAATTATTGCCTTAAAATTCGTGTTTTTTCTTAGAAGTTTTTGATCTTGATAAACAAAAAATAGGAAAAGTATAAAACTCGAAATACAGATAGTTACTGGAATGAAGTTTATCCCATTTCTACTTATGTAAAAAATTGAAATAAAAAATATCACAGCAAACAAAAGCCTTGCAAAGGCAATTAAGTTACTGTTTTTCTGTGTTATTTTTAATGTTTTTTCAGTTTGAGATAGAATTGAATCGTATGAAGTCATTTGATTTTTATTAAAAAACGAGCGAAATATGAAGTTTCGCTCGTTAAAGTAAGATTTAATGAATTTATTGCTTACTAATCAAGCCTTTACATTCTTTGGTACACCACCACCACCATAATCACCAAATATCCAACTGTATTTTGTAAATGTGTATAGGAAAGGTGGTGTACCACCATCAACTTCTTCCTTCTCAGTGGCTTCCATTTCAACTACGTCATACTTTTCGATGTCTAATTCCAACGTTTGCATAATTTCTAAAATTTAAAAGTTAAAATTTAATACTCCAAACTTCTGCAGCTGTTTGTTGGTTCAAAAGTCATATTTAATCTTTAAATTGTCAAATTTTATTAGGACTGAATTATTCCTATGAGGAATAATTTATGAATGTACCATTTAATAATTTTTTTGCTTGTTTTCAAAAAATTTTTCCTGTTTTTTCTTTTATTTGCAATACTTAAATTTTTATTTACAAAACAACCGCTGCAACAATGAATAATATCACCACAAAATTCCGAACGCTCAGAGAACTCCATAATTACAAACAAGATTACGTTGCTTCCATACTTGGTATCACACAATCGGGC
>Ga0247833_1000731_pt1 | contig 57902 bp, 54 predicted proteins | sample LaCruzMarch2015__7_FD_187117 | JGI IMG/M metagenome (GOLD analysis project Ga0247833, IMG submission 187117) | Freshwater microbial communities from meromictic Lake La Cruz, Castile-La Mancha, Spain - LaCruzMarch2015_8m | ecosystem: Environmental > Aquatic > Freshwater > Lake | place: Spain...
GCAGCTGCCAGTGGCTGCGCTCGCGCAACGCCCCTTCCGGATCGACCAGCATGTCGGCCAGGACCTGCGCGTCGCGCACTTCGGCATCGCCACGGCGGATCTGGGTCAGCGGATTGTAGCGATGCGTGTCCGCCTTGGTGGGCGCAAACCTGTAGACCGGGCCGAAGGCGGCCCGGAGGCCGGACGTTACGGCCCAGTTCTCGCCCTTGAGGTCGAGGGCCAGGTAGGAATGCCGCCAGACAAGGCCGGTGGGCAGCGAAATGCCAACGCTTTTGCCCGTGTTGGTCGGGGCGATGACCAGCACATGCTCATCCCCGTCATGCCGCAGGAGCTGGTTGTCCAGCGTGCCCAGGACGACGCCATCGCCGCTGGTGAGATTGAGTTTGTGGACATCGCGTGGCGTGGCCCAGCGGGCGCTGCCATAGGTGACCGAGTCCTTGGCTTCCCGCGCGCGCCAGAGTGAGAAGCCGAACGCGATCGCGACCGAGATGATGACCCCGGCAAGGAAGATCAGTGCGCCCGTCTCGAAGATGTGCCGGGCATAGGCGTCATAGGCATACCACCACAGGAAGAACTTCCAGGGCGCATAGAGGGGGTACCCAAGGAGGATCGCATCAGGCGTGCCGAGTTGTGACTGGTAACCCAGCGCGCCGGCCGTCCATTGTGTCGTGATGACAAGACTCGCAGCGAACGCTGCAAGCACGCAGAGGATCTGTCCCCAGTAAACGCGTCCGGCGCTCATGCGTTTACGACTCCCATTGCGCGGCGAGCGTTAATCGCGGGGCGCCGCGTAACGCGCGAAGCTGTCGCGGCGTTACGGGACGCGCCCGGCGAAGAGACCTCGGGTCGACTCGCCTTCTGCGGGAACGGGGCGCTATCCAGTTCGTCGTCGCCAGGTGCGACGAAGACCGTCCGTGTACGGATTTCGTTCGAAAAACCCTGTCTGGTCCGTGAGTTGCACGGATAACACGTTAACGTGGGTAGGGGCCTGTCCATCGCGTCCACTCAGCCAGTGATCTATCTGGCTTAGGCGCGGCGCGGATTTTTCGCCTCACGTAGTTTACGCGAGGGGGTCGTCAAAAAATGACGAACGTTGGCGGGGCGAAACTCGACTGGGATCGGCTTAAGGTCTTCCAGACGGTAGCCGACACGGGAAGCATCAACGCAGCTTCGAAGACGCTCTGCCTCAGCTACGGCAAGGTGTCCAAGGACCTCGAGGAGCTTGAACGCATGCTCGGACACCAGCTGTTCGAACGATCAAGCCGGGGCCTTGAGTTGACCAATGTCGGCGAAGACATCCTGCGCTCGGCGCGCAACATGGCGGACTCGGTGCAGTCGATCATCGAGCGCGCCAATGAGAGTGCGCCAGACCATCTCGTCATCTGCGCGCGCGAAGGTATCGCAACCTACTGGCTCGCACGCCGTCTGTCGGAGCTGCTGGCGCTTGAGCCTGAAATGCGGGTCTTTCTGAAGGTGCTGCCGACGGCTCCAAACCTCCTTGAAGGCGATGGTGATATCGCCATCCAGTTCGAAGAACCTGGCGCGAGCAACATCGTCTCGCGCCAACTCGGCTGGCTGCACTACATTCTCTACGCAACGCCGGACTATCTGAAGCGCTTCGGTGAACCGAAGACGATGTCGGATCTTCAGTCGCATCAATGCCTGCGGCTGTCCGGCAAGGAATACCAGCCCTCGAGCTGGCGGCCCGGTGCGGCAGCCTGGGGCGAGATTCTTCCCAACGCGATGGAGACTGATACGGGTACTGTGCTCATGGAGGCATGCGCCTCCGGGGCAGGGATTGCTGTTCTGCCGAGCTATGTCTCCGAGTTCGAGGACCGTGTGGTGCCGCTCCTCGGCATCAAGCCGCTAGGGTCGGTCAAGTTCTGGCTGACCTACACCGAACGCGTCCGCAATCTGCAGGCCAGCCAACCGATACTCCATTGGATCAGGTCATGCTTTGATCCACGGCATCACGCGTGTTTCCGGGAGGTCTATGTGCCGCCCGAGCCGAAACTGTGCCTGCCGGCTGGATCGCCCAGATCGATGCTCTAACTGCACGGAGTAAGCGTTGGCGGTCTCTGAGAGAACCAACATCGGGGATGCAGCACCGCAAAGGCGTCGCCCGCGGCGTCGGTTGCAGTTGATCGTGATGGTGTGCGTTGCACTTGCCGCCATACTCATGCTGACCGTTCCGGTGGCCGCTGGTTCAGCACGGTTTGTTTGGAACGTGACGGCAAGCGCGCCCGCAGGATTTTACCGGATCACCCATGAGCCCTGGTTCAGTGGTGATCGCGTTGCGGTCCTGCCCGGGGAAGCTCTGGGCGCCGATCTTGAGCAGCGCGGCGTCCTGGCGAACGGCAAGCTTCTGATCAAGCGGGTCGCGGGCCATGCTGGCGATCGCGTCTGCAGGCACGGTGCAGATGTCAGCATCGACGGTGCGAGCGTCGCGAAAGCCCGGGACGCCGACTCGCATGGTCTGGCTCTTCCATCATGGGATGGATGCGTCACGCTAGCCGATGGTCAGGTATTCCTGCTGGGAGATACGCCGGGCTCGTATGATGGGCGTTATTTTGGTGTGACGTCGAGGGCGGAGATCGTGGGGCGGGCAGACCTTCTGCTGTCGTTCTGAGATCCGCGTCAGGACGCCCTGACCTGAGTAAGCGCAGCCGGCTGGGGGCTGCCCCCAAGCTACAGCGTCGGCGCGACCAGAGCGATCCGGGCCAGCAATTCGTCAAACGGCGGTTGGCCCTGGTAGTACAACGCAGACGTGGAGGCGTACTCGCTCGCGTAAAGCTTGCGGACAGCTGCGTCCGTCAGGAAGAACGCTTCATTCCTGGCGATGTCCTGATTGTCGGCCGCGGGAAATCGATCCTGTTTGTGCTGCTTGTAGGCAGCTGTGCCGATGAATGCCAGGACCGACGCGTCGTTCAGCAGGCAGTACACATCGTAATAGTGCCGCATGAAGTTCTTCGGCATGCCGCCATTGGCCTGCTGCTGCCGGTACTTGGTCGAAATTGTCTGCAACTTTTCAACCAGCGTGTACCCAGGCTCATAACAGGCAACGGCAAGGGCCCGGTTGTCGGTGACCTTTTCGATACCCGACGAGACGGCGTGGTCGTAGGCCCAGGAGGAGATATCGCACTGCCGGTTGGGAGCGACGGTATCGAAGCCGACCTCCAGCAGGACGCCCTCCTTGATACCTCCGGGGAGGGGATGAGCGGCTGCGTATGTAAGCCGTATGCCGCCACTTCGCGCGCTCTTGTCGTCAAAGATCCTGTCCCTCGCGACCGAGGTCACGCCGGCGATTTTGATCCTGTTTGCGAGGTCGTCGTAGAATGCAAGGCGATCGGCGACATGCTGCGGTTTGTCGTGGTTCTTTCCGATTTTCAAAGGCCCTGGCGGTTCGATCCGTATGTCGATGTCTTCCGAGAAGCGGTGGATCAGGCCGAGGCCCTTTGAGAGAGACGTCCCTCCCTTCAGCTCGAACTTGTATTTCAGTTGCTGCAGTCCCCAGAGGGAATGCATGATCCAGTAGTCCTTCTCCACGAGTCCCGGGTCGATTTTTCGCATATCGCCGACGACAGCGATCAGATCATTGAAATCCGGTAGTTCGTGAAGAAGGGTCATGCTGCAGCGCCTGGCGCTTCGTCCTCAAGTATCGGCGCCAGCAGATTGCGAACGCGGGAAGAGTCGTAGTCATAAACGGCTTTCGCCAGGCGCTTGCGATCAAACGCTCTCGCACGCGCAAGGGCGCGCTCCCGAACGACATCGCGATCCTCCGCCAGCCTTTCCAGGTTGTGCAGCAGATCAACGAGAAGAAATTCCTCACTGAGTGTCTTTGGAAAGGATGGCCGGCGTCGAAACTCAAAGGGACGCCCATTGAGTTCGAAGTCGCCATGGCGCTTCCGATTGTAGACGACCGGCTTGTTGTAGAGCTGCGTCGTCCCGACACCGAGACCATTATAAGCGTTCGGAGAGACAACGAGGAAACGGTCGTCAGCCAGAAATGATCGGACCATTTCTTCCTGATCGGCGGGCGCGGCGCCAAAGCGTGTCAGACGAGGCGTCATGTAGAGACCTCCCGACACTTTCTTGAGCCGTCCCTCTTCGACGAGCTGTTGAACATGACGATCAACGGCGGTCGACCAGCGCGCCAGATCCTTGCGCCGGTAGACGCGGCCTGGCCGCAGTCGCCTTTTCAGTTCGCCTAGCGCCGACATGGCTTCGCTCCTTCGCATGAGAAGGTAGTGCAGCATGTCAGGGTATGCAACGATTCTTGTTAAAAACCCATGCATAAGTGTGCCGCTACTGAAGCAACAAACGACGCTTCGTTATTGAAAGAGCGGCATTTTTGGTGAATTCGGTTCCAGGGGAAATACGGCACACAGCTAACTCCCTTACACTTGGCGAAGGGCAGGCTGCTGGCCAGGCGGGTTGCGAGCTCGCCTGCGCGCTTCTCCTCGCCTGTGGCCTGTCGCGTCCGCCGTTCAAGGGACGCTCACGCTCTTCGCCCTTGAGCAGCGGCCTCATGCGACAGGCCGGGGAGGCGGGTCGCGCAGGCGATCCCGACACGGCGTTCCGCCATCGGGCATGCTCAAGGAGCTCATCCATGACCGCTCAGTCCAACTCAATCCAGATGATCGCGCTCAACCAGCTGGTCGCTTCGCCGCGCAATGTTCGAAAGCAGGATCGCAAGGTCGATATCGACGCCTTGGCCGCTTCGATTGCCGCTCACGGCCTGCTTCAAAACCTGTGCGTTGTCCCGACTGAGAATGAGAAATACGAAGTCGATGCTGGCGGCCGCCGTCTCGCCGCACTGAAACAACTGGCCAAGCAGGGTGTGCTGCCGAAAGATCATCCGGTCCCCTGCCACGTTGTGGCGGCACAGCGTGGTGTCGAGGTCTCCCTCATCGAAAATGTCCAGCGCGTCGCCATGGACGCCATGGATGAGGTTGATGCATATGCCGCGCTCGTCGCAGAGGGCGCCACGGCAGATGATGTCGCCCGTCGATTCGGCGTCACGCGGCGCCACGTCGACCAGCGCCTGGCGCTCGCGGGACTGTCGCCCAGGATCAAGGCCGCGTGGAAGCGCGGGGACGTCAGCCTGGAAGCAGCCCGGGCCTTCTGCCTTGTCGAGAGCCATGCCCAGCAAGAGGCCGTGTTCAAGAGTCTGAGCCGGCCGGTGACGCATGCGGGATCCGTTCGCGCCCGGTTGATGGAAGGGCGCATGCGGGCGTCGGATCGTCTGGCGGCGTTTGTCGGGCTTGAAGCCTATGAGCAGGCGGGCGGCGCCGTGTTGCGCGACCTCTTCGACGCTGAAGCCGTCTATGTTGAAAATCCGGCACTGATGGCGGAACTGGCAGAACAGAAGCTCGCAGGCGAACGCGATAGCTGGATCGCGCAAGGCTGGGGATGGGTCGAGACGAGCCTTGGTCAGGGCCGTACCGATAGCGGCTTTGCTGTGATGCGCCTTCAGCCAGAATGGCGCGACTACACGGATGAAGAAGAGGCCGGACTGACCCGCCTGCGTGACGAACTGGATGCGCTCGACACCGCGCTGGATGAAGACAGCATCGAGGATGATCCGCGCTGGGACACGCGCGACACGCTCGCGGCAGCAATTGAAACCCTGCGTCAGTCAGCCCGCGTCTGGAACATGGATCTCATCGCACACGCTGGCGTGGTCATCGCGATCAATCATGACGGAGAAGCCTATGCCACGCTGGGCGTTGTCCGGCAGTCTGATGAGAAGACGATCAAGGACATCCGCAAACGGTTGGAGAGGGCAGAGAACGTTGATGACGGCGTCGTTGATGACGGGGCGGTCGCGTCTCCAGAGCCTGAGACTACCTGCGGACTCCCAAAGTCTGTGATCCGCGATTTGTCGCTGGCACGTACACGCGCGATCCGTCTCCTGCTGGCGCGGGATCGGGAGACTGCACTCGCCGTGACCGTTGCTGCGATGATCATGCGGACCGTGTTCCGAAGCGAATTGTCCGGTGTCGGTCTGTCGGCGAGCGCCGCGCATGTCGACGACCTGGAAGCGCTCGTTGAAACTCGGAGCGCAATTCTGGCCCATGTCCCTGACGAGGAGGACGAGGTGCTCGACTGGTGCCTGATGCAGGCTCCCGAAACCCTCCTGTCGGTCCTGGCGGTCATCGTGGCGGATGCAGTCGATCTCGTGCACGAGAAAGGCGCGCCGTCAGATCATCGGCGGCAATCGCTGGCCGACAGACTGGCGGAGATACTCGATCTCGACATGCGTGAGTTCTGGGTAGCGGATGCGTCTTACTGGACACGTCTGCCAAAAGCCGACCTCCTTGCAGCCTTTTCCGAGGCACCGGGTGTTGTCGATCAATCAAGGGCGTCGCAGGAGGCAACGCTGAAGGCGCATGCAAAGCTAAAGCGAGACGACCTCGCTACCAGGGTTGGCGAGGCATTCGCGGAAACTGGTTACCTCCCCGATCTACTTGTGACGCCTGTCCCTGCGGGGAAGTTCGAGTTGGCTGACACAAGCTTTGCGGTGGCTGCTGAGTAGATATTGCTCAGGCTGCAACCAACAGGGGCTGCCAGCCATCTGGTACGCCCCTGCCTTGCGTAGATTTGGCGTCGCCGGCGCAGCAAGACCGAAGGCCGATGCCTTCACATGTGACGCGGTGGAGGCGGCGATCTCCACCTCATTCCAAGGTGAAATCCTGCGAAATTGGCCGTATTCCTATGGCCGGAATACCCCCCGACTTTGGACAGTCGGACCAAACATTACGAATTCACGTCTTGGGGCCCCTTTGCGGCCATTCGCTTCGGCCACATTCCGTCGCGTTGACAGCTGCCTCCGCCCGCTCGCTCGGTGCTAGGTTTTCTCTCCCGTCAGCTTTGGCTTGCGGTGAGAGGAGATCTACCCACAAGACGGTCCTCAGAGGACATTCGAGGGGAGGACTTCATGGATCGTAGGGACATTCTGAAAGGCGCGGGCGCGTTCACGTTGTTTGGCGCCGCAGGCTGTGTGACGCAGCTTTCGCCATCGGTCCCGCCGAACATGGAGGCGGCGTTCTTCTACGCCTTCCCGCTTTACGAGATGGCGCGTCTTGAGCAGCAGGCAGCCAAGGGTTCCGGCCTAGGCGGCGCGTTCAACACCATTGTTCACCGCGCCGAACTGGCCGACCATACCTTCCGAGCGGTCACCGCACCCAACAACGACACTGTCTATTCCTTTGCCTGGCTCGAATTGTCAGGCGGTCCGATCGAAGTCGTCTCGCCGACGGACACTGAGCGCTATTTCAGTGTCGCTTTCATGGACATGTTCACCGACAACTTCGCGGTCATCGGAACGCGAGCAACCCAGGGACAGGGCGGGCGCTTCTGGGTCGCCGGCCCGCAATGGGCCGGTTCGCCGCCTGCCGGAGTGAAGGTCCTTCGCTCCACCACCAACGATGTGTGGGTGGGGGGACGTGTGCTGGTCGATGGTCCGGGCGACCTGGCAGCCGCCCGCGCCCTGCAGGAGCGGATCACGGTATCGCCCGTTGGCGCTCGCGGGCCCGCGAAGCCGTATGCGGCCATGGCAATATCGGTGACAGACCCTGAGAATTTTCTGGCCGTTGTGAACGACGTCCTCGCGCGTTCACCCGGAGGCAAGGGCCAGACCGCCCGCGCCACGCCCTTTGCAGCGTTCGGCATTGGCGCAGGCGTGCGGGCGTCGCCCGAAATGTTGGAAGCTTGGCGCGTCTATCTGCCGAAGGGAATCGAATCTCTACGCAACCCGTTGATCGCCAAACCCGAAATCATCGATGGATGGAGATACTCACCCAGGAACTTCGGTGACTTCGGGATCGACGACCGGCTTCGCGCTTCCGTCGCGCTTCAGGGTGTCGGCGCCCTTATCGAGGCGGAGGCCATGTACATGTCCACCGTTCCTGACGCATCGGGCACCCCCATCAGTGGCACCCAAGCTTATCACTGGCGCGTCCCAGCCGGCGGCATTCCGGTGGACGCCTTTTGGTCCCTGACGATGTACCAGCTTGAGTCCGATGGCCGCTCTTTTTTGGTCGACAATCCGATCCGTCGCTACTCCATCGGCGACCGAACCAGAGGCCTGGTGAAAAACGCAGACGGCAGCCTGGACATTCTGATCCAGCACGAGGCTCCTGCCGGCCCGCTCGCGGCCAACTGGCTGCCTTCGCCCAGCGGCCCGATGCGCCTCTCGCTCCGAGCCTACCTTCCTCGCAAGGAGCTGCGCGATCGCACATGGCGCGTCCCTCCGATCGAGCGTGTGAGCTGAAGGAGCAGCGGCCGACTGCGACTGTCGCATTTTGGGCGATGAACGTGCATTCGCAGTCTTTGGGCTGACTGGCCGGAATGCTCCACCATTCAAGCCGTTCGTCATGTTGGTTAGCTGTGACGCCGTTTTGCTTGGAAGGCGACAGGCAAGGGCGGTCGCGGGGCAGGGCCTTCCGATTGCCGAATACCAGCGTTTGAACAGGCTTGTGGTCCCTCGTTCGATCGGAGCGCCGAGAGACTGATTTGACAAAAATCGACGCGGCAATTTGCCGACGCGATCTACTGTGTTGGTCGCCATCCCTGCCGCAAGCCCGTCGTCAGCTTCCAAGCCATGACGATCTAACCTCGCCCGTCGTGCATGCCCCCGTCAGGGACACGTTTGCTTTGTCCGCCCATCAAGCGTCCGTCGCATGACCGCTCAAGGGGCCGAGGCTTCGGACCTTCGGTCCTGCAGGCCGCACCAACCCCTTGCGCGGTCACCGCTGCGCTTGCTTTCCGGCCGCTCCTGAGGGGCGTCGCAAACGCGACCCCGGCGGGGCTGATCCCGCGGGATCACAAGGAAAGCCATCATGGACCGCGCGTCCTTCGAACTCATCGGCAATGTCGGCAAACTCGAGATCAAACCGCTCAAAGGTGAGAAAAAGCTCGCTGTCATTTCTGTCGCAACTTCCGAGCGCTGGAAGACCGAGTCTGGTGACTGGAGCGAGAAAACCTACTGGCATCGGGTCGCCGTCTTCGCGCCGGCCAAGGTCGCCTTGATCGAGAAAGCCGTTCAGGTCGGTACCCGCCTCCGCCTTGTCGGACAGATCCGTCCCGGCTCCTGGGAAGATGAGCGCGGCCAGACCCGGTACTCCATCGAATTTGTGGTGACTGGCCTTGGTGATGTCGAGATCCTCGCCCGCGGCAAGCCGAAAGCGGACGCACAATCCGAACCGGTGATGGTCGGCGAAGAAGCGCCGAAGCCGAAGCGCAAGCGCGCGGCCTGACGGCCTGGCCGGCGGCGCCAAGCCGCCGGCCTTGTCTCGCTCTCCCAACAATCCAGCTTCTCAAGGAGGTCATCATGACCACCATCGCGAACACGCAATCGCTTCACGACGCCGTCACAGCCCGGATCATCACAGAACTCGAACAGGGACGCTTCCCCTGGGTGCAGCCCTGGGCCTCGTCAGGCGGGACGCCGCTTGGTCTGCCCCAGAACGCATCGACCGGACGAACCTATTCCGGGATCAACATTCTCCTGCTCTGGTCCGGAGCGATCGAGCAGGGGAGGCCCTCGCAACGCTGGCTCACTTTCAAACAGGCGCTCGCTCTCGGCGGCAATGTGCGCAAGGGCGAGAAGGGAACGACGGTTGTCTACGCTGACACGTTTGTTCCAAAGGCCGAGCAGGAGAAGGCGAGCGCGTCTGGCGAAGACGCCCGCCGCGTTGGCTTCCTGAAGCGCTTCACGGTGTTCCATGTGGAGCAGTGCGAGGGGCTTCCCGCCGATCCGGATGCGTCCCCGCTTCCGGGACGGACCGAAGTCCTGCCGCATGTCGAAGCTGTCATCGCCGCGACCAAGGCTGACATCAGGATCGGTGGGGAGATGGCGTTCTATTCGCCCTCGCACGACTTCATCCAGGTCCCGCCGCAGCTGGCCTATTTCGAGCCGATCAACTGGTACCGGACGGTGCTGCACGAGCTTGGGCATCACTCTGGCCACACCTCGCGTCTCAACCGCGATTTCTCCGGGCGACACGGCAACGAGGCTTATGCCCGCGAGGAACTCGTCGCTGAACTCTGCTCGGCTTTCGTTTGCGCCGAGCTCGGTGTCGCCCCAACTGTTCGCCATGCGGACTACCTCGGCGCCTGGTTGGAAATTCTCCAAGGCGATAACCGGGCCATCTTCCAGGCAGCCTCGATGGCGTCAAAGGCAGCGGATTTCGTCATGGGGCGTTCGACAGGCTGTTCTGCCAATCCAACAGACTGAGCCCCAGACCCGCTCGCGCCCCCATGGGGCAGCGAGAGGGTCTGAGGCTCAGCAACCGGCAGGCAGTCCGACGGAGAGCGGCTGGCGGTCACGCTCGGTCCCGCCGCGCCTTGCGCGGCTCCTACGGGCGCGACCCTGCGGGCGCTATGCGCCGCCAGCCACTCGCCGGCGCGTTCCGCCATGCAGCGCCGGAAAGTACGGCGCGCAGGCTCCCTGCAGCCTTCTTCTTTGCTGGCCGCCCTTACGGTCGGCGCATGCGTACCTGTCTCCCTAAGCCGTCTCCTGTTTCCCGCAGTAGGAGAACTGGTTGCTCAGTTCGTTTCAGTGTGCCGGGTGTGATGGACCGCCTCAAGGGACGAAGGGGCCCCACCATTTTTTTGGCGGAAGAGCCAAAAAAATCGTGACCCCCATCGCCGCTCCGCGGTCGCGCCTGGGCGCGATCCCTTGACCCGCTCCATCACACCCGCCCGCCGACATCGTACTTCAAACACAGGAGACGACGATGTTCACGAAGACCTTCACGATCGAGCGCCACATCGAGGAGCTGCGCGCCGAACTGCGGGCTATGACTGACGCTGAGGAGAGGCGCGAGACCCAGGCTGAGCTGGCGGCAACGCTGCAGCTTGCCGGCGATCTCGACCGGGAAAGCGAAGCAACGATCTGACGAATTTGGCGAGAGCGGCCTATGTCGCTCTCGTCTCATTCGATCTCGGTCATCCCCAGGTGCGATGATGTTCGAGGAGCGATCTCTGGCGCGTGAGGTTTGACGCGTTGAGAGGCACGAGAGGGCGGTGGAGGGGTGGGGCAGTGGAATGCAAGATTAAGGTAGAGCGGCGGTTGGGACGCCAACCACCTGTCTGCACATAGGAAAAACCGCCGCACATCTGTGAGGCGCTTGCGGCGGATCCGCCGCAATTTCTCGGACCGATTGCAAGCTGTCGACAGCCGCCGTCAACGCGCGATGCTGAGGTCATGCAGCGTGACGAAAATGAATTCCAGATCCGGATCGGGCGCTCAGCGGCGGACGTTCGCCCCGCGCTGAAGCAGGTGCGCGCGGCTGTACGACGTGCGCCTGCTTCAAAGCCGAAAGGAAGCGCGCCGACCGGGCAGTCACCGGTCCGCGCCCACTTCGCAAAGGGGTCGGCATCACGCGCCCGACCGGTCCGCGTCACGCAGCGCCGCGTCGTGGTGAAGGCCAGGTTCGTGGCCCATGTCGCAGGGCGGGCAACGACGCTCCGGGCCCATGTCGCCTATCTCGGACGGGAGGGCGCCGCTCGGCCTAACCAGCCCGAAGTCAGCGATCAGCGAGAGCCGTCGCGCGGACAGGAGCAGTCGTCCGAGCAGCACATTGACGCAACGATCGGATACCTGTCGCGCGAGCGACAAGGCGGCGATGAGCCCTTCTATGACCGGACCCGCAATTCGCTCGATGCGAGAGAAGCCACGCAGGACTGGCATGCGGACAAGCGTCACTTCCGGCTCATCATCAGCGCCGAGGATGGCGCCGATCTCGGCGAGCTTCGTCCGTTCATCCGCGAGACCATGTCGCGCCTCGAGCGCCATGTCGGGACGCGTCTCCAATGGCTGGCGGCGGATCACTGGGACACCGACAATCCCCACACCCATGTGCTCATCCGTGGCATCCGCGCCGACGGGAAAGACCTGATCATCCCTGGCAAGGTGCTGTCGGTCGCGATCCGGGAAGACGCGCAGGAAATCGTAACCCGTGTCCTGGGGCCGAGGCCGGCGCTGGAGCTCCAGCGGACGCGCGACCGGGATATCGGCGCCCGCGCGTTCACCCGGCTCGACCGGGAACTCATCGCTCTCGACGGTCCGGGCGGCCTCGGCAGCTCGTTCCGCGACACCGACCTCCTGCGCCGTCTCGACACGCTGTCAGGGTGGGGCCTGGCCGCTGTTGGTCCGGATGGCAGCTGGCGCCTCGCCTCGGACCTGCCAGGCCAGCTCAGGCAGATGACGGATAGCGACGAAGTCGCGCGCATCGTCGCCCGTCAGGGACGCGGCCATACGGGCATGCCTGTTCTGGCTGCTGATGTGACCCGCCAGGAATCCGGACGGCTTGTCGGCCTGTCGTATTCCGATGACGGGGCGGACAATCTCATCGCCATCATCGAGAACGGCCGCGGAGAGCTTCGCTATACCCGTTTCCGGGAACCCGGTGCGCTTGCGATCCTGGAAGATACGCCAAAAGGCGCGCTGATTGCCTTCGAGCCCCAGGAGGCCCGCATCGGCCCGTCAGACGAGGCCGTGGCGCGCGTTGCCCGCCTCAATCGCGGGCTCTACTCGGCTGACATCCACGCCCGGATGGAAGCAAATGTCCCCGACGGTCTTGTCGCCGCCAACATCAGGCGGCTCGAGGCGATGCGTCGGGCTGGCCTGATCTCTCGGGGCAGGGACGGCATTTTTGACATTGCGCCCGACCATCTGGACCGCGTCCTGACCTACGAGCGCGCGCGTCTCGTCCGCGCGCCCATGGCCCCGCGCGTCCAGAGCTACATGACGCTCACCAACCAGATCGCCGCGACCGGTCCGACACATCTCGACCGCGCGCTCGCCGGTCTGGAGGCGGCGCCTGATGGCGCAGGCCATCTGGCGCGGGAGTTTGAAGCAGCGCTCCGACAAAGGCGGCTATTCCTGATCGAGCAGGGCTGGATGGGCGCGGCGGACAAGCGGCTTTCGAGACAAGCGCTTGAAGACATGAAAGCGCACGAGCTTCGAACGACAGCAAAGGTCCTGGCCCGCGAGGTCGGCATGCCGGTGACTCTGGGTTCGGGCACGGTGTCCGGGGTCTACACCCGTCGCATCGACCTCGCACAGGGAAGGGTAGCGCTCATCGTCGGTGATCGAAGCTCGCAACTCGTTCCCTGGCGTCCGGCGCTGGAGCGGTTTGCAGGTCAGAACGTGGTCGGCGTTCAACGCGGTCGATCGCTCTCGTGGAGTCTTCAGCGCGGCAGAGGTCTCGGACTGGGAATCTGATGAGGGCGATCTGGTGCGACCCGTGCGCAAAGGATGACTTGGCCTGAGCCTGAATAGAACGACGAGAGTTGAGTTGAAGCGGAGATTGTTCGCGCGCTCGGCGTGCTTGCGGCGGAAGCGCCGCATCTTCGGCTCAGGGATGAATGCGCTGGATGTGCTGGTCGGCCTGTGGATGAATTGACTGCCGAGAGGAATGAAAGCGGATGTCGCGTGGTCGGATCAAGCCGGGAAGTGTGAAGGTCGCCAAGGACCAGCTTGATCTGTTTGCGGCGCCAGTCGAGTCGTCCGATTGTGCGACGAAGGGTATGCCTGCAAGTGTAGCTGTGGCCCAGCCAGTCGTCTCTGTGGACCCGGCTGTGCCCGTCGCGCCAGCGAAGGATACGTCGGTCGATCCTCGCGTTCTGGATTTCATAGTAGGACCTTCGCGCAAACGCGGGCGGCCGACAAAAGCGCTTCAGTCCGATTTGCCTCAGACTAACGACGACAAGCGCCTTCTCGACGTGCGAGAGGCGGCGCAGCGTCTGGGCCTGTCCAAGTCGACTCTCGACAAGATGCGCTGTTCGGGCGACGGGCCCAGGTACATCCGCGCGACGCTTCGCGCTGTCCGATACGACCCGGCTGACCTTGCTGCATTCGCCGAAAGTCGGCGCCAGCGTTCGACTTCTGAGGAAGCCGTCGCTGCATTCAGCAAGTGAGGTGGTCTTCCAAACCCAATTCTGGAAACACCATCAAACGGCCGGACACGGCGTACGTGCTTCGGTTTCTGTGAATATCAAATCCAGCACGGTGATGCCCAGGTGATGCCCAAGCGATTTTCCGATGTTGGTGAGAGTGGCTAAAGCCTTGATTTAATGGTGCTGCCTAGGTGACTTGAACACCTGACCCCCGCATTACGAATGCGGTGCTCTACCAGCTGAGCTAAGGCAGCGTACCCTACTATTCCACTACTACTTCCGACCGTCCTTGGCCAACTTGTTGGAACCACACGTGTATTTTGTGGAGACCCACTAATTACGAATGCGGTGCTCTACCAGCTGAGCTAAGGCAGCCTCCGGCTTGACGCCGACGCGGGGCTATAACCCGGAGGGGGTTAAGAAAGCAAGGTCGGCCGCCAGGTCGCAGGAACTGCTGACCTGGCGGCCGGAAACACGTGTCCTGTCAGGCGCAGGGCCCGGGACAAAGAGCCGTTCAGGCAGGCTTGCGGAAGCGCAGGGTCAGCCGGTCGCTTTCGCCGATGGCCTTGTACTTGGCAGCGTCGAACCCGGCCGGCGTCTCGCCCTGGTTGCGGGGCGAGGTCCACGAGTTCGGGGGCAGGGTCCAGACGCCAAAGGGGTGATCCTTGGTGTCCTTGGGGTTGGCATTGACCTCGCTTTCGGCTTCGAGAACCAGACCCGCCTTCTGAGCAGCCGTCACGATCGATGCCTTCGAGACATAGCCATCGCCGCCCAGCCGGCCGTTAGCATTCGCCTCGGGGCGCGGATCGGCGCGGTGATCGACAACGCCCAGCACGCCGCCCGGTTTCAGCGCAGCGGCAAAGTCGGCGAAATACTTGTCGACCATCCCGGGCTGCCAGTACCAGTTGTGGAAGTTGCGGAAGGTGAGGACCATGTCCGCGGTTCCGGCGGGTACAAGGGGCCCTGAGTCCCTGTTTAACGGTACGTAGGTCTGCGGTCCCCACACAGCCTGGTCAGCGACGGCTGAGATCTGATTGCCGGTGCCGATATACTTCCCGCCCGTGGCCTTGGCGTAGGGCGCGAGAATCTCGGCGTAGTAGCTGCCCGGCTGCACTTCGATGACCGTCATGCCGGGCTTGAGCCCGAAGAAGGCCAGCGTCTCAGCCGGATTACGATGTGGATCGCGAACCTTGTTCGCCTCCGATCGCGCAGGATTGGCAATAGCTGTCACAAGCGCAGCGTCTGCCTTCGGCGCGGCTTGCGTTGTCTGTGCATTGGCGTCCATCGCAGGCGTGCTGCAGGCCATCAGGGCCGTCGCCATCGTCGCAAGCAGAGCCAGAGTCTTCGTCGTACGGATCAAGACGTTCTCCCAGTGTCCATGTGCTCACAGTATCCATGAGCCGCGTCAGGCTATCCCCATCCGGGATACAGTACGGAGCTATGCGGGCACAGACAGCGGGGCAAGCGCCGCGGCGCACATTTCAGCACCAGCGTGATGACAACCGCGTATGTAACCGCGCTTACTTGCCCTCGATCCCGGACGCGCCCAGCCGGGCCCCGGGGTTGCCGCAGCGGCACCAGGAAGGCGCGTGTTGAGCGACTTCATGGCGACATGCGGATCGTATCAGACGCCAGCGCAACACTGTTGGCGGGTTCGAACGTCACGACGCCGGCAAATGCCCGACGAAGCCAGTTCCAGCCGTCATCGCTGTCTTCCTGCGCATGTCACAGTGCGCGCGCGGCGCGCGCATCAAAATCGGTACGCAGTTTTGACAGGGCAGGCACGCCCGGAACGGTTAAGGCCGCGATGCCTGACAAGGCCGTATTGCCCTGAAGCAGATCCGATAGCGCCGCGTGCTCCGCCGCGAAGGGCTCGCCAGTGCGTGCGGTGTCTTCAAGCACGGCGAGCGCGCGTGTGGTCTGCGCGCGTGGTGGCTGCGGTCACCGTCTCCGGCACGATCCCCGCGGCGCGACGGATCTGTCATCGACCACCAGCCTCATGGCGTCTGCCTTCCGCCTCCCCGCGCAAAAGATATGCAGAGATCACCGCTTGTCTCAAACGAAAACGAGCCGCGCGAGCGCTGAAATCAACGAGGCTTCGTCGGGGGCTGCAGCAATCTCGATGCGGGCCGCACGCCCCGCCAGCGGCACCGCGGCAGCCTCCGAAATCGCAACGATCGGAGGCAAGGCACGGCCACCCGCGCCGTCGACAAATCCGGCCAGGATGGTCGCAGCGCGCGGCGAGTGGACCATCACGGCGTTGATCTGCGCATCTCCTGCGAGCAAGGCGGCAAGGCGCGGGCCTGGCGACTGAACCGGAGCCGCGTGGAAAACCGGAACAAACCGGGCCACATGGCCTTCCGCCGACAGCCGTTCGGCGAGATCGCCACGGCTTTCAGCATTGCCGACATGCAGAAGGCGCATTTCGTGGGGCAATTTGCGGGCAATCAGATCGATTAGCGCCTCGACATCGCCGTCCGCTGAAATGACTTCGGTAAAGCCTGCCTCGCGGGCCGCCTGAGCCGTACGGGCGCCGACGCAGAACACGCGCGCATCCCGCCGCGGCGACAGCCTCGCAAATTGCCGCGCCCCGTTTGCGCTGGTGAAGGCGAGGGCATCGAATTCGGGAACTGCAGCATCAATCGGCACAATCACAAACAGCGGTTCAACGATCGCGTCGAAACCGGCGGCGCGCAGGCGCTGCGCCGTCTCGGACGCGCCAGGTTCGCTGCGCGTCACCAGGATGCGTGGCAAGGGTGAGTGCGGCACAGGGCTTGGCCCTTGCGGATTTCGGAACAGATCAATCATCCGCTCAAGCGATCCGGATCGCAAGTCGCCAATTGAGCTGCGGACAAAATCAGGCGCCGGCGTCTTCTTCATCGCCATCGTCATCGCCATCGTCAGGGCGCGCGATGCCTTCCTGTTCATACGCACGTTCGGCGGCCACATCTTCGCCCAGCGCACTCCCAAGCACTTCGACGTCAAACGTACTTGGCCGGCCCTCGATCAAGCCTTCGGCGCGCCAGCGTTTTGAGCCGTCTTCGGCCAGAAGTTCGCCTGCCATCTCCGCGCCCTCCGGCGTCAGCCTGAAGTGTGCAGCGATCGGCGTGCGGCACGAGCCGTCGAGCTTGCGCAGGAAGGCGCGCTCAGCCAGCGCTGCAAGTCGCGCCTCCTCATTGTCGAGTTTTGCCGCGAGTTCCTTCAGCCAGTCAGGCGCATCCATTCGCAACGTGGCGCCGATGATGCCCTGGCCTGCAGCCGGCAGCATCTCGTCGATCTCCAGGATGCCGGCCGCCTTGTCGATCATGCCGAGCCGGCGAAGGCCTGCGGCGGCAAGAATGGTCGCCTGCGCTTCACCTTCTGCCAACTTGCGCAGGCGAGTCTGGACGTTGCCGCGGAACATCACGACTTTCAGGTCCGGACGCGCGGCCAGCAGCTGCGCCTGGCGCCGCAGGCTGGACGAGCCCACAACCGCGCCGTGTGGCAAATCCGCGAGCGAACCAACGGGCCCGATGAGGCAGTCGCGCGGATCTTCGCGCTCGAGGAATGTCGCCAGATAGAGGTGGTCGGGCAGGGTGACGGTCACGTCCTTGAGCGAGTGCACCGCGATGTCGATCTCGCCCAGCTCCTGCGCGCGGTCGAGCTCCTTGGTGAACAGGCCCTTGCCGCCCGCCTCCTGCAGCGGCCGGTCGAGGATCTTGTCTCCCGTCGTTGTGAATGTGTGCAGCACCGTGGCGATCCCGCCGTGTGACGCCTCGGCGATCAGCGCGGCAAACATGTTCGCCTGCGCCAGCGCCAGGGGCGAGCCCCGCGTGCCGATCCTGACTGTCCCCGATACTGCCCGCTGTGATGTCATCATTGGCTTTCTGAACGTTCGCGGCGTACAAGCGCCGCCGCAATGATGCAAGGCGCTGTCACGGTTCTTGGTATCGAAACCAGCTGCGATGAGACCGCGGCGGCGGTCGTGCGCCTCGAAAACGGCAGGGCCGAGGTGCTGTCCGAGCATGTCGCCAGCCAGACCGAGGACCACGCCCTCTATGGCGGGGTTGTGCCCGAAATCGCCGCCCGGGCCCATGTCGAACGGCTGGATTCGCTGATCCGCCTCGCGAGGGACGAGGCAGGCGTCGGCTGGGTCGGGCTGACCGGGATAGCCGCCACCGCCGGTCCGGGCCTGATCGGCGGCGTCATGGCGGGGCTGTCGACCGCCAAGGCGATCGCGCTCGCGCGCGGCCTGCCGCTGGTCGCCGTCAACCATCTTGAAGGTCATGCCCTCAGCCCGCGGCTCGCCGAGGAGGTAAGTTTCCCCTACCTGCTCCTGCTGGTTTCAGGCGGTCATTGCCAGTTCGTGTTCGTGGAGGGCGTCGGGCGCTATCGCCGCCTCGGCTCGACGATCGACGATGCGGCGGGCGAAGCCTTCGACAAGACCGCCAAGCTTCTTGGCCTTGCCGGGCAGGGTGGGCCCGCCGTTGAACGCGCAGCGCTGACCGGCGCTGCAGGCGCCGTTGCTCTTCCCCGGCCCCTTATCGACCGGCCAGGTCTCGACATGAGCTTCTCCGGCCTGAAGACCGCCGTCCGCCGCGCAGCAGAAGAACTACCGCTGACCGCGCAGCGCCGCGCCGATATCTGCGCGTCCTTCCAGGAAGCTGTGGCCGACATTCTCGCAGTGAAGTCTGCCCGCGCAATGGAGCTGGTGGCCGGGCTCACCGATCGCCGCACGCTCGTCGTGGCCGGCGGTGTTGCCGCCAACAAGCGGCTCCGCGCACGCCTTGAGGCCGAAGCGCGGCACCACGATTTCCGCTTTGTCGCCCCGCCAATGCGCTGGTGCACCGACAACGCCGCGATGATCGCGCTTGCCGGCGCCGAACGCTTGCGCCTTGGCTATTCCGATCCGCTCGATACGCCTGCGCGCGCGCGCTGGCCACTGGACGAAGCCTCGGCCACCGCCACGCCAGTCTACGGTGCAGGCAAGAAGGGCGCGAAAGCCTAGCATCTGTGGGCGCTTCAAGGACAGGCTGACGTGCGCGTAAGTGCCGGCCGGGTCTCGCGCCGATGCTCTTTCGGATTTTCTGGAAGCGTGGAGGGCGCGTTCTCCAGGTTCCGGCCCGGCGTTCTGGTGGCGTCCAGCTTCGCGGCGAAGCCGTGATTCACGTCGCGATGCCTCATCTCGTCCGCTCTTACGGCGATCACAAGGTCGCGCAGCCGCGCATCAGGCGCCATCTTCCAGTAGGTTATCGCGATCTCGGGAGCGGGCACATTGTCGATGCGCCCCGCATCTATCTCAGCGAGGAACTGCGTGTAGGAGATCACCGCCTCCTCCTCGAAGTAACCGATCGTGCGGTGGGCGGTTCGCGGCGCCAAAAGGTAGAGGACGAAGTAGAAGTTCCAGAATACGCCCTGTGCGAGAAGGACAAGAAAGCGCTCGAATGCATTTGGCTTGAACAGCGCGACGAACGCCATCAAGTGCATGCGTTCATTTTCGGCCTCGTCGATAAGTTCCCTGATCCAGCCATCATCGTCGCGCATTCGGCGCAGCGATTTCAGATGTTGCATCATGCCGCCAACCATGCCGGGCACGCCTGCGACGGTTTCCAGAACGATGGCGCGGTGGCCATAGCGATGCGCGAAGAAGGTATCGGCGAAAAAGCGCAGCAGCTTCGTGATCCCGAGTGCAATGCGATCGGACACCCCTTTCGCTGCGTGGTGACGCGCAAGGTCGCTCATTGAGCAGATATGGATATCGCCCCAACGCTAACCAGTGCCCCTGACGCCACGGGAGCGAATGTCGCACCTGCGGAGGTATATCAGGGCCGGTTATCCGGGGCCGGCGTCGACGAATCGGGCGGCGAGGCCGCGACGAGCGGGGCATCGTCGTTTCCGCGGGCGTCGGCCGGCGCCACGACCGGTGCAGGGATGTCCGACCAGGGCGGTGGCGGCTTGCCGCCGACGCTTAGCACCTGCCGCACCGAATACGCCCCGCCGAGCTGGTTGGCCGCGTAGCCCGTCGCTTCGTCGAGCGGATACTCCTGTCCCAGCAGCAGCCTCACGCGATGTCCGATACTCTCCCCATGACAGACGAGGCATTCCTCCGTCATCAGGATCGGCCGCATCCAGCGGAAGACCTTTTCATCGCCCTCGTACCGTATCTCCGCGACATCCAGCGTCTCTGCGTCAAGCCCCGAGTCCAGCATGAAGCTCATCTGCTCCATCTGCTGACGCTCCCAGTCGTCAGGTGCATTGGCTGGATTCCGCACGCCAAGCGCCGTGCGGCTGAATTCCACCTCGACCGCGTTGCTGATTTCGCGTCCCCAGTCCGGAACCTGGTCGGCATAGGCCAGCCAGACCGCGACCGGATCCTCATCCCGCTGCAGCCGCACGATGATCTCGCGCGCCATGCGCTGGTCGAACTGCAGCGCCGCTTGTCTCGCCGCGCGAATGCTGCCGGCGTCGGGCTGTTCCACGCGCGGCGCGCAGGCAGCAGCGACAAGCGCGGCGAAAGCGAAGCCCAGCGCACGCAACAGCGTCTCAGCTGGCCTTGAGCAAGAACTTGAAGGTCGACGCATCAGGTTCGGCCGTGCTTTCCCACGGCCGGCGCTGGGCCAGCGTGATTTCGCCTTCGCCCGCGGCGACGGCCTCGAACACCACAACTTCCCAGTGATTGCCGCCAGCAAAGCCCGGCAGGAATTGCGAGGTCGTTGTCGACCCGCCCGGACCATCGGTGGCCTTAACCCATGCCGGCGACGCAGACGCGCCCCAGACATAGCCAGCCGTCGGTACGCCCGACAGCGCTACCGCGATCTTCTCTCCAACCTTCACATCGAAGGACTTGCCGGCATCCTCGCTCGTCAGCGTCCGCGCGACGCCGTCCATCTTCGGCGGCGGCAGCGAGCGCGGCTCGAACGTGCAGGCGCGAGCTGCGCCTTCCGAAGTCCATGTGGCGCCGGGGCCTTCCAGCATGAGCGAGACTTTTTCGTTCTTCCACGTCATCCCGGTCGTGGCGGCCTCATCGACCTTGAGGCTGATCGCGGCGCCCCCGTCGACCCGCGCCAGCGTCTCGCCATCACCATGGTGGAACACGACATCCAGCTTCGACCCGCCCTCGCAGGTGAAGTTCGCGGCATAATCGAAACGCTCGTCCGCCACAGGTTTCGCCTCGCCTCCGTCCGTCACCGTCTGCCCCGCGCAGGCCGCCAGGCCAAGACCGGCCGCAACCGCAATCGACCTAAGTCTCATGAACAAAGTCCCCTCGTCGCAATGCGTCGACCTTCCGCCCCGCTTACGGCCGTTGCAACCAGATTCGCCAGCCCGGACAGGATTTTTGCCGCGCTGCCGGACCCCTCCGAATCCCTCTAAACCGCGCCCCTGTCCCGAAAGCACGGGGCCCGGAGACGCGCCATGGCGGATTTCACCTCGATCATGCTTGCCGTCGCGGCGCTTGGCGCTGGCGGCGCGGCTGCCAGCGGATGGACGGCGGCCGTCATCGTCCCCAATACGCACTTCGATGGGTTGGACGCTGGCAGGGCAGACCGGATGATCCGCAAGGTGATCTCCGCGACTGCAGGCTTGCAGGCGCTGCTGCTTGGTCTCGCCACGGGCGCAGCCCTGCTGGGCGGCGCAAGGGCCGCCGCCATCGTATCTGCAATCTGTGCGCTCGGTTTCCTGTCGAATGTCTGGACGCTTGCCCCGCGCAAGGAAAAGACAGTGCCCGGAATCAGGAAGCGCACCTCAACACAACGCGCGGTCGCTGTGGCGCTAACACTCCTGATGACCGTCGCCGCCATGACAGCGGCCTTTCTGGCGGCTTTCGGTATCTGACCGCTTCCACGGAACAGGCCCGGATCGCAGGTCAATCTGCGAACCCTGGCGGCTCGCGCTGGCCCGCAAACCGTGTATGCCGATGCTCCGGGGAACAGGCCGTGTACGGAGCTAGGGAATGGATATCGCGATCCAGACATTCGTGAAGGGGTTTCCGGATTTCCTGATCCATGGCGGCGTTACGCTCGCCCTTCTGATGGCTGGCTGCATCGTCCATATGCTGCTGACACCGATGAAGGAGATGCAGCTGATCCGGGCGGGGAATGTTTCTGCAGGCATCAGTGTCGGCGCGGTCATTGTCGGACTTGCGGTTCCGATGTCCGCCTGCCTCGCCACGGCCACGACGGTCTACGACATCCTTATCTGGGGCGTTGTCGCCATCCTCTTGCAATTGCTGGCCTTTCGGGCTTCCGATCTCCTGCTGCGCGACCTTCCCAAGCGAATAGAGCGTGACGAGGTCGGCGCGGCGCTGGTGCTGGCGGGCGTGAAGATTGCTGCTGCAATGATCATGGCGGCGGCCTTGTGAGTTGGGCCCCGCGGACGAATATTAGTGGCTCGCGGAGACGGGCATGAGGATTCCCGACTGGGTCGTCTATGCGGTCGTGCTGGCCGTGATCGTCGGGACGCTGTTTTCCAGCGGCGCGGGCGACGACGATCCATTCCGCGATCCTGACGCCGATGCTCGCGAGGAAGCGCGATCGGACGTTCCCGCGCCCGGCTTCAACACCCGGCCGGAGATTGTTGCGCCGAATTCCGAAGCCGGCCCCGTCCTTCCCGGGTCTCACCCTTTTGATGAACGCGTCCTGGTCCAGGTCGGCGACGCCGAGGATGGCATCGGCACAGCCTTCGCGATCAACGAGGCCGGCGCATGGCTCACGGCCCGGCACGTCGTCGATGGCTGTACGCGGGTTGGCCTTGCGGTGGGCAATGGCCGCATGGTGAGGGTAAACGAGGTCCATACCTCCGAGGACAGCGATCTCGCCCTGCTGGTGACCGATCGCGCCCCGGTCGCCCTGCAGCTCGATCTGGATCGAGACCTTCGTGTCGGTGAGCCGGGCTACCATGTCGGCTTCCCGCAAGGCATGTCAGGCGAGGCGGTGTCCGTGCTCGAATCCCGCTCCAACCTGGTCACGCGCGGCCGCTACGCGATGGAAGAGCCTGTTCTCACCTGGGCGGAGCAGGCGCGTACCGATGGCATCGAAGGCACCCTTTCGGGCATGAGCGGTGGCCCGGTGTTCGACCAGGACGGCGCGGTGATCGGCGTCACTGTCGCCGAAAGCCCTCGCCGCGGCCGTATCTATTCGGCCTCCCCTGATTCGATCCGCAGCTTTCTCAATGGGCAGGGGCTGGTCGCTGTCGGCGGCGATGCACGGCCGATTTCGGCCACCTCCTATGCAGCGGAGGCGGATCGGCTTAGGGACTCGCGCGCCGTCGTCAAAGTCCTGTGCCGCGTGAATCACCCCTGATGGATATCTTCGCTGATCGCCTGATGGACGGGGTTCGACGCCTGGGGCCGCTTTGCGTGGGCATCGACCCGCATCCTGCCTTGCTGCCCCCGCTGTTCGGACCGCCCGGGCCTGACGCTGCCGCGCGCTGGGGTGTTGCACTGGTCGAACGCAGCGCAGGCAAGGTCGCCGTGGTGAAGCCGCAGGCCGGACTGTTCGAGCGCTGGGGCGCAAAGGGGCTCGCGGCCCTCGAAACGGTCTGCGAGGCCGCGACCCGCGCGGGCCTGATCGTCATACTCGACGCCAAGCGTGGCGATATCGGTACGACGGCGGAAGGCTATGCCGAGGGCTATCTCGGCGCGGCAGCATCCTGTCCGTGCGACGCCATCACGGTGAACCCTTACATGGGCGTCGACACGATCGCGCCCTTCGTCGATGTCGCCGAGCGGACCGGCAAGGGTGTCGCCGTTCTGGCGCGCACGTCCAATCCCGGCTCAGCTGACTTTCAGGCCAAGCTGGTCGATGGCGAACCGCTCTATCTTCACGTCGCCCGCGCATTGCAGCCGCTGGTCCGGCGCCTCCGCGGCAGGGGCGGCTGGTCCGGCCTGATGATGGTCGCCGGCGCCACGGGGCCGGACGATGCGCGCCGGCTGCGCGCCGCCGCAGGCGACGCTCTATTCCTGGTTCCGGGCTATGGCGCTCAGGGCGCAGGCGCCCGCGATGCCGTCGCGGGCTTCGTCATGCGCGATGATCGACTGGAGGGCGGGGTTGTCAACGCTTCACGCTCTGTTGCTTCCCCAGCCGGCTCGCTCGAGGCTGCGACAGTGGCGGGATGGGAAACCCTTATCGACGCGGCGGTGGCAGCAGCGCGGGCCGACCTGCTTACCGCCACCCGCCGCTGAGAAGCCCGTTCTCCAGGGGTTAAACATCCCTGCGCGAAACCCTCAACGATCTGTGGCAGGGATCTCCGGTCGTGCCAGCGGAAGACCATATTCGCCGTAGAGGCCCCGAGATCGGCTATCGCCGCGTTTCCTGGCGGCGACGCTGCCAGGGTCTCGGACGCGCAAGCCCGGGAGGCAACCGGCTTCGACCTCGGCGTCATTCTCGCAGATCTCGATCGTCTGGCCGGCTGACGTAGCGTTTCAGCCAAACCCGAATTGTTTCATGCAGAACGGATCGTCCGCTCGCTGCTTATCGGCGCCCTCCGTCTCGCGCGGGCTTTGCAAACCCCTGTCCCCATGCTGAAACGCTGATATGTCCGGGGTAAAGGACGCAAGGGAGGTCTTCATGAAGCGCTTTGGAGCATTGCTCGGCGGAGCAGCGTTGTTTGTGCTGGCGGCGTGCGGCGAACAGGCGGCAGCGCCCTTGCAGCCGATCACCGCCGCTGAGGTCAATGGCGCGGCCATCATCGCAGCCGACCAGCGGCCCGATATCTGGATCAGCCACGGCCGCACCTATTCCGAACAGCGTTTCTCGCCGCTCTCGCAGATCAACACGAACACGGTAAAGGAAGTCGGCCTTGCCTGGTCGGCCAATCTCGACGCGAACCGGGGCATGGAGTCGACGCCCATCGTGGTCGATGGCGTGATGTACGTCACCTCGGCCTGGTCGATCGTCTATGCATACGATGCCAAGACGGGCGAGCGCCTGTGGAAGTACGATCCGGAAGTCGACAAGGCCCGCGGCGTCTCCGCCTGCTGCGACGTCGTGAACCGCGGCGTCGCCATCTGGGAAGGCAAGGTCTTCGTCGGCACGATCGATGGCCGCCTCATTGCGCTCGACGCCTCGCGCGCTGACGGCGTGACGGACGGTCTCAAGAAGCCGCTTTGGGAAGTCGTCACGGTCGACCAGTCAAAGCCCTACACAATCACCGGCGCCCCGCGCGTGATCGACGGCAAGGTCATCATCGGCAATGGCGGCGCTGAGTATGGCGTGCGCGGCTACATCACCGCCTATGACGCTGCCGACGGCAAACTCGCGTGGCGCTTCTACACCACACCGAACCCGACCAAGCAGCCTGACGGCGCAGCCTCCGACAAGGTGTTCGCCGAAAAGGCCAATGCCACCTGGGGCGACAAGGGCGACTGGACCACCAGCGGCGGAGGCGGCACGGCGTGGGACGCGATGGCTTACGACCCTGATCTGGGCATTCTGTATGTCGGCATCGGCAACGGCTCCCCCTGGAACCATCGCCTGCGCGATCCCGATGGCAAGGACAACCTGTTCCTCTCGTCGATCCTCGCAGTTAAGGCCGATACTGGCGAATATGTGTGGCACTACCAGACCACGCCCGGCGAGACGTGGGACTACACGGCGACCCAGCACATAATCCTCGCCGACCTCCAGATCGGGGACAAGGTCCGCAAGGTTGCGATGCAGGCGCCGAAGAACGGCTTCTTCTATGTGCTTGATCGTGCGACCGGCGAACTGCTCTCCGCCGACAAGTTCCAGGACAACGTCAACTGGGCGTCCAGCGTCGACCTCAAGACAGGCCGTCCTGTCGAAGCGCCCGAAGCGCGCTACCTGGAATCACCCTTCGCGGCCATTCCGGGCCCGCTGGGCAGCCACAACTGGCACCCGATGGCGTTCTCCCCGGATACCGGCCTTGTCTATATTCCGGCTCAGACCATCCCGCAGGTCTTCGCCGACCAGGCTGATTTCGCCTATCGCCCCGGCTTCTGGAACACCGGCGTCGAGTTCGCCGCTGCGCCCGGCCCGGCGCCCAAGCTGAACGAACGCCTCGCCGGACGCGCTGCCCTCACGGGCCAGCTCGTGGCCTGGGACCCCGTCGCCAAGAAGGCGCGCTGGACGATCGACTATGCAACGCCCTGGAATGGCGGCGTTCTCGCCACTGGCGGCGGCCTTGTCTTCCAGGGCGGCCTCGACGGAAAGTTCCGCGCATATGACGCTGCAAAGGGCGGAGCGGCGCTATGGGAAATGGATGGCCAGTACCCGGTCATGTCCGGCCCGATCAGCTACGAAATCGATGGCGAACAATACATTGCCGTCACCGCTGGCTGGGGCACTGGCCTGCCGCTGACGGGCGGTGGCAACGCCATCCCGAATATCGGCTCGCCGGAGTTGGGCCGCGTGCTGGTGTACAAGATCGGCGGCAAGGCCGAGCTCGAGGCCTACGCGCCCTATGAAATGGAGAAGGTCGCTGCGACCGAGGACTTCGGCAGCGCCGCTGTGGTCGAGCACGGCCGCGTGCTCTACGACCGCAACTGCATGGTCTGCCATGGCGGGCTGGTCGTCTCGAGTGGTGTCGTCTCGGACCTGCGCTGGTCCAAGACGCCTGCGACGAAGGACGGCTTCGCCGACATCGTGCTGGATGGTCTCTATGCTTCCGCCGGCATGGCGAGCTTCGCCAACACGCTGAATGCGGACGACGCCGAGGCAATCCGCGCCTACATCGTCAACCGCGCCAACGAGGATGCAGCCGCCTATGCCGCGCAGGCGCCGCAATAGCGCAGCGCGCAGTCTACAAGCAGAAAGGCCCGGAGCACCGCTCCGGGCCTTTTCCTTTGACGTTGCCGGCAGATTGCTTCGGCCAGCAGCCTATTTCGGATTGCAGTAGTTCAGGAAATCGCTCGCCGCCGCGCCAAACCGGGTGAGCGAGCCGACATACTTGGCCTGCACCTGCGCCGACGTGTTCTTCACCAGAGCCCACTCCACTTCGCCCCGGTCGCTGACGAACGAGATCATTTCGGGCTGGCCCATCGCCAGCAGGTCTGCCGACGTGACAGGGAAGGTGAACGACGTCTCATTCGTTGAAGCCTTTGTCGAAAACCTGCCTTCGATGTCGCGCGTGCCCGCGCCCGCGCGAACCTTGAACGTCGCATTGCCCGTGCGGCCGGCCTGCTTGCCCAGATGCATGGTGATGGCGCCGTTTGCGGCGTTGCACTCTGCATAGAAGCCCGCATTCTTGTCCGTATCCCGGACCCCGGTCACCACGAGGGCAAGCGCGGGGTCTTCAGGGATCAGCTTCTCCTCCGCCCACCACGACGTGCTCGCAGCCATGTTGGAAATCGTTGCTGTGCCAGACATGGCAGCCGGGGCCGAGCTAACCGAAGGCGCGGCGTCCGGCGTCACGGTCCCACCGCCGGCAGGTGCAGGATTGCTCGCACAGGCGACAGCCAGAAGTCCTGTTGCCGAGATGAGGGCGATACGGCTGAACATCGGGTTCTCCCAGTTGCGTGTAGCAGGGCGTACACGCCCCGCCTGCATCACTCCAGTCAGATCGTGATGACGACTTTGCCCTTTGCGCGGCGTTCCGAAAGCTCCTTTATGGCGTCCGCAGCGCGCTCCAGCGGATAGCGGTTGGAGACGTGGGGCCGGATCTTTCCCTTGCGATAAAGCCTGAAGATATCAGCAAGATTTTCCGCATGAGCCTTGGGATCACGCGCGACGAACGCGCCCCAGAAGACGCCGATGATCTGGCAGGATTTCAGAAGCGTAAGGTTGAGTGGCAGCTTCGGAATGCCCGCCGGGAAGCCGATCACCAGGAACCGCCCATCCCAGTTAAGCGCCCGCACGGCCGGCTCGGCATAATCGCCGCCGACGCCGTCATAGATCACGTCGACGCCGCCGCCGCTGATGTCCTTGATCTGGTCGGAGAAGGCTTTCTGCTGGTCCCGGCTCAGCGGGTTTTCCGGATAGACGAAGCCCTTGTGCGCGCCCTTGGAAATGCAGAAGTCGACCTTGTCCTGGCTCGAAGCCGCCGCGATCACTTCCGCGCCCATCGCCACGCCCAGCTCGACAGCCGCAAGGCCAACGCCGCCCGCTGCGCCCAGCACGAGCAGCTTCTCGCCCGGCTTGATGTGGCCGCGATCCTTCAGCGCATAGTGCGACGTGCCATAGGTCATCAGCAGCGCCGCCGCCTCGTCGAACGGCATGTAGTCCGGCAGCGCGTTCATGCGATTGGCCGGTACGAGGATCTCTTCCGCCATGCCGCCCGCACCCGTAGAGCCAAACACCTTGTCACCCACCTTGAACGACGTGACGCCATCGCCCACGGCCTTCACCACGCCCGAAATTTCGCCGCCGGGTGAGAACGGCCGCTGCGGCTTGTACTGGTACATGTCCTGGATGATCAGGAAGTCAGGAAAGTTCACCCCGACTGCTTTCACCGACACAACGATCTCACCCTTGCCCGGCGTTGGCGAAGGTACATCCTCCAGCACCAGCGTGTCAGGCAGGCCCGGGGCCTTGGAAAGGATGGCGCGCATGCTCGTGTCTCCGTCAGTCTTGGCTGGCTGCTGGATTAGCGGACCCGTCCGGCTCTGTCATCCCGTCGGGGGGCGAGCAGGCGCTCCATGAAGCGCCAGTTGTGGTGAACTTCGGCAGGTACCTCCGCGCCCACATAAGCCGGCCTGTCCCTGAACCCCTCCGCCTCATATAGCCTGTGGGCCGATGTCATGAATGGACCCGAGTCCAGACGCATGGCCGAATAGCCGAACGCCTCCGCGTCCGCGATCAGCCGCTTGACGATGATGGCGCCCAGCCCGCCACCGCGTTGGTCCGGCCGCACGAAAACACGCTTCATCTCTGATGCACCATCGGGGGTCCGACGTACGCCGCCCATGCCCGCCAGCTGCCCGCGGTGACGTACGAGATAGAACACGCCCTCAGGCGGCTGCGCTGCGCACAGTTTTTCGAGCGAACCAGCCACGTAGTCCGCAATCGACCGCCCGAACAATGCTGGCAGCGTAAGCCCGAAATCTCGACGGATGTTCAGGTCCAGCCACTCAAGATACTGTGTGTTTAGTTCAGTCAGTGCCGCACGATCGCGCCTTGAATCTGCGTTATCGAACGTAATCGTCATGGTGCCATCCTCGTTCGAATCCGCTGCCCTGGCCAGCAACGCCCTTGCGCGATGCTGCCGCCTCTGAAACCTTTGCTCGCGACGCGTCCCAACAGAGGCCGCGCAGGGGATAGCCATTCATGCAGTTTGTCATCACCCGTCGCATCGCCACCGGCATGCTCGCCGCCCTGAGCATCGCTCTCGCCTCCTGCGCCATCGCTCCGGTGACAACCCCCAGCCAGGTCCCGGGCGTCTTGTTCCGCATGGTCGATGCAAACGGCATCAAGCTGCGCGTCGCGGAGATGGGCGAGGGGCCGCTGGTCGTGCTCGTGCATGGCTGGCCGGAGAGCTGGTATTCCTGGCGGCATCAGATCCCCGCCATCGCCGCCGCCGGCTACAAGGTCATCGCGCCCGACATGCGCGGCTATGGCAAGTCGGACAAGCCCGCCGCCATCACCGACTACGACATCCACCACACCACCGCAGACATCGTCGGCCTGATCGACGCCTATGGTGCCGAGAAGGCTGTCGTCATCGGCCATGACTGGGGCGCCATCGTCACCTGGAACACCGCGCTGCTGCATCCCGACCGCGTCTCGGCGATGATCGCGATGAGCGTGCCCAATGGCGGCCGCGGTGCCGTCGCCCCCACCGTCGGCATGAAAGCCGCTAATGCAGGCGGCGAGAATTTCTACTACATTCTCTACCATCAGGAGGCCGGTGTCGCCGAAGCGGAATACGACAGCGACCCGCGTGGACTTCTCTCGCGCCTCTATGCCTCAAATGACACGCCGCGTGATCCGCCAACGGTGACCGATCCTGAACGCTCCGCCGGCGGATGGATCCCGCGCCTCGGTAAGCCTCGCGCGCTGCCCGGCTGGCTGAAGCAGCAGGACCTCGACTATCTCGTCGGCGAATTCACTGAGGCCGGTTTCCGCGGAGGCGTGAACTACTATCGTAACATGGACCGCAACTGGGAAACCACGCCCCAGCTTGATGGCGCAAAGATCGAGGTCCCCGTCGCCTTCCTCGCCGGCGTGGACGATATCGTCATCCGCGGCGCCAAGGAGCCCGCGCTCCGCGCGCAGATGACCCGCGTTGCTGACGATCTCCGCGCCGTGACGCTTGTGCCGGGGGCGGGCCACTGGATCCAGCAGGAAAAGCCCGCGGAGACGAATGTATTCGTGTTGGAGTTTCTGAAAGGGTTGAAGCAGGCGCCTTGAGCCTGCACTTACCGCCGTTGACTCTCGACACTCCCGCGCGCCATCCATCCGCCAATGAAACAGATGCGCGGATATTTCGGGGTCGGGATTGAAGGCCTTTCAAAGCCGATGAACCTCGGAGCGCTGCAGCGCACGGCGCATGCTTTTGGCGCCGCCTTCACCTTCACCGTTGCAGCTGCGCCAAAGATCCGCGTGATGCACAATGCCGATACGTCCAAATCGGACCTGCACGTACCGTGGTATCTGTGGAATTCGTGCGAGGAGATGCAGCTGCCGAAAGGCTGTGTGCTGGTCGGCATTGAACTGACTGACGCCGCTGTCGACCTGCCGGCCTTCCGCCACCCGATCCGCGCCGCCTACGTGCTCGGGGGGGAGGCGAGGGACCTGTCACCGGAAATGCAGGCGCGCTGCGCACACATCGTGAAAATCCCCACGCGCTTCTGCATCAATGTAGGACTTGCCGGCGCGCTGGTGATGTATGACCGCGTGCTCTCGATGGGCGGTTGGCCCCGCCGCCCGGTTCACTCCGGCGCGTCAGGCGACACGGAGTAGTTGCGCGGATCGTGCTGATGCGTGTTGCGCAAGCCGACGCCAATATGCGCCAGCAACAGCCCCGCGATCATCCCGACTGCCAGCGCCGCTGCAGCTGGCGTATCCTCCCGTTCGAAACCTGACGCGAGCAGGAAAGCCAGCATACCGCCAAGCCCGAACGCTGCCAGAAGCCCGACTGTGCGCGTCACCGAGCCGGTGACGTCAGCGATCGGTGCTGCAGCGCGCCAGTGGCCGTAGACCAGCCGCCCCGCCAGCATCGCGGCTACACCTGACGCCGGCCAGATCCATCCATCACGCAACCGCACCAGCATGGCGAACGCGTCGCTCCCGGCCTGCACGTCACTGGCTACGGCAAAAGTTGCCATCGTCGCCGCGCTGGCGATTAAGCCAGCGCCGCCAAACATGATCGATGCGCCTGCCGCGCGCCGCCATGCCACGTGGCGACCCTCCGTTTGTCAGCTGATCTGCAACTGACAAGCAGGGTGCGCGCCGCTTCGCACGATAGCTAATGCGCGTCAGCCAACACCTGCCGCGGCGCGATTTCCGCCCCGATTTGACGCAAGAAGCGCTGGAAACGGCTGGTTAGGTGAAATTGCGCCGAGCCGCTTAAGCCGATTTTCAACCGCACGTGCCAGATTGGGCCGCAACAGGAAGGCCGCTCAGAGCTTTCCGTCGACGGATGATGTTGTGGTTATGGCGAAGACAGTCCTGGTCGTCGATGACGATCCTACCCAGCGTCGGTTGATGCAGGCTGCGGCCGAGAAGCAGGGCTTCCGCGCCCGTGTCGTCGAGAATGGCGAACGCGCGCTCGAGGAAGCCTCGGATCTCCGTCAGGGCGTCGATGTCGTGCTCCTCGACCTTGTCATGCCCGGCCTATCCGGTATGGACACGCTTGAGCGCCTGATCGAGCGCCGTCCCGACCTCCCCGTCATCGTGATCACCGCCACCGGCGGCATCGACACCGTGGTTCAGGCAATGCGCGCCGGCGCGGTGGACTTTTTCGTCAAGCCCGCCAGCCCCGAGCGCATCGCCATCTCGATCCGCAACGCGCTCAAGCTGTCGGACCTGCGCGGTGAAGTTAAGCGCCTCACAAAGAAGACCGAAGGCCGCATGGGCTTTGACGACATGATCGCCGGCGCGCCTTTGATGCGCCAGGTCGTTCGTCTTGGCCAGCGCGCCGCCGCCTCGTCCATCCCGATCCTCATTCTCGGCGAGTCCGGCGTCGGCAAGGAAGTCATTGCCCGCTGCATCCAGGGCGCTTCCGAGCGCGCCGGCAAGCCGTTCATCTCGGTCAACTGCGGCGCGATCCCTGAAAACCTGGTCGAGTCGATCCTGTTCGGCCATGAGAAGGGCTCGTTCACCGGCGCCACCGACAAGAAACTCGGCAAGTTCGTCGAAGCCGATGGCGGTACACTGTTCCTTGACGAAGTTGGTGAGCTGCCGCTCGACATGCAAGTGAAGCTGTTGCGTGTCCTGCAGGAAAGCGAAGTCGATGCAGTCGGCTCGCGCCGTCCCACCAAGGTCGACGTCCGGATCATCTCCGCCACCAACCGCGACCTCGCGACCCAGGTCAAGGAAGGCCGCTTCCGCGAAGACCTCTATTATCGTCTCAACGTCTTCCCCATCGAGATTCCCTCGCTCAAGGAGCGCCGCGAGGATCTGCCCGCCCTGGTCGATCGCTTCGTGGGCCGCTTCAATGCGGACGAAGGCAAGTCCATCGCCGGCGTCTCGCCCGATGCGTTGGCGATGCTCGCCGCCTATGACTGGCCCGGCAACGTCCGCCAGCTCGAGAATGCGATCTTCCGTGCAGTTGTCCTTTCCGACGGCGGCGTGCTGAAGCCTGAAGATTTCCCGCAGATCTCGGGCATGGTCGCGCCTGGCCCGATCGCGGTGGAGCCGCTGCACAAGGCCGCCAACGATGAGGGCGACCAGCCGGTCCACATCACCGACGGCACGGGCGATCTGCGCACGCTGGAAGCCATCGAGCGAGATCTCATCCAGTTCGCGATCGATCACTATTCCGGTCACATGTCGGAAGTCGCCCGCCGTCTCGGCATTGGCCGCTCGACACTCTATCGCAAGGTCCGCGAGTACGACCTCAAGGTCCGCGATGGCGAAGAGCTCGATGAGACGGGATCGTGAGAGACATCATGGACAATCCAGCCCGCATTTCCCCCACCCTTTTCCTCGGCGCTGACGCTAGCCCGCACGCACCGACCATCAGTGGTCTGGAGGCCTGGTCCAGCCTTGCGACGATAGCAGGAGCGTTGGTCGTCGTGGCTGCCGGTTCCGGCTGGGCTGTCTGGTTCGCTGCCACGTCGCTCTAAAGGCCTGGTCCGGCCTGCAACGGCAGATAGTGTCTGCAGTTTGCGTCCCGCAGGCTTCTTCACCACAGCCAGGCGGTGCGCGAGGCTTGCACGTGCACGACTGAGCCGGCTCTTCACCGCGCCCACCGCGCCCACCGCGCCCACCGGGCATGCGAACCGCGCCGCCATTTCCTGATAGGTCAGCCCTCCCGGACCAGCCAGCATCAGGATCTCGCGTTCTTCAGGCAATAGCATAAACGCTTCCAGCACCCCGCGTGAGGCGGTATCGTCGTGGGAGACGAGGATGTTCTCGATGATATCGGGCGCCATTGCCTCGGTTCGTCCGTTGCGGCGCGCTTCCGAATAGACGTGATTGTGCAGGATGGTCCGCAGCCGCGCCTTGAGATTCGTGCCGGGCGTGTAGGAGCTGCGCGCCGCCCACCCGCGTAGGATGGCGCCCTGGGCGATGTCATCGGCATTGGATTTCGCTAGCCGTCCTGCAAAAGCCCTGACCATGGGCAGCAGCGCGACGAACGCGGCATCGAACGATTGTTCGGTCTCTCTGCCCGGCGCTCTCGGCGCGGCGGCCGGAGGCCGTTCGCGTCGCAACGTCATCATCATGACCCGGCCCTTCGACAAGAACCTTGGAACTGGGCTGACGGCGCCGATGCGACGCGCAGCAAGATTGGTGTGCACCAAGCCCTTGCCGTGGGGCGACCGAAATCTCGATCACTGCTGCGCCGGCGCGCGTCACAGGTGTGTGTGTGGATCTGCCCAAACGCAATCAGGCCGGAAACGCACCTCGCGTTCCCGGCCCGATCCAAGACTCGGAGTTCGAGGTTGCCGGCTCGAAGACCTCCGGCAAGCAGATCCTAGGTTTTCGGCAGAAGGCCTTCACGCTGGGCGCGCTTGCGGGCCAGTTTGCGCGCACGGCGCACGGCTTCAGCCTTCTCACGCGCCTTGCGCTCGGAAGGCTTCTCGAAATGGTCGCGGCGCTTCATCTCGCGGAAGAGCCCTTCGCGCTGCATCTTCTTCTTCAGCGCCTTCAACGCCTGATCGACGTTGTTATCGCGGACCACGATCTGCACGATTTGAAACTCTCCATCTGTTTCCCGGCCGGCCCCGGGGAATTGGTCTCGAATGCAAAAATAGCCGAAAGAGCGACAAACGTTTCCTGCAGGGAAACGCCGGCCCGCTCGACGGGTGACTTCTTGCCGGTCCGCGTGGGCTCCAGAACTGGGCCATGACGAAAAGGCGGCGGTCCGATAACATATGAATCTGGCCGTGCCTACTGCCCCAAACCCCCGGAATTCGCCCCATGGACGACAATTCAGCCCCCGAAACCGAAGCCACTCCCAGCGATCTTTTTCTCGATCGCCTGCTGGACGCCATGCTGGCACTCGCCCCGGAGATGGGCTGGACCCGCGCCGCACTGGACCGGGCGGGGGAAAGAGCGGGCCTTTCCGTGGGCCAGGCGCTTCTGTCGGCCCCCAACGGAGTGCCTGACGTCCTGGAGGCCTTCGGCAAGCGCGCCGCCCGCGCCGCCGGGCAGGGGGTTCTTGTCGCCGACAACCAGAAGGTCCGCCAGAAGGTCAGGGCGGGGGTCAAAAGCTGGCTGGCCGCGCTCGAGCCCCACAAGCCCGCGGTGAAACGCGCCGCCGCATCGCCTGCCAACCTGCTCACCGGCCCCAGGGGCCTCTGGACGGCAGCCGATGCGATCTGGGTGGCGCTGGGCGACACGTCGACCGACTACAACTGGTACACCAAGCGCATGACGCTCGTGGCCGTGCTGGGCGCCACAGTTACCACCTGGCTTGGCACGGATGATGAGGCGGAGGTCGACGCATTCCTGGATCGCCGCATCGAGAACGTGATGCAGTTCGAGAAAATGAAGACACAGGCGAAGGACGCCTTTGCGAAATTCCCCGACCCGCTCGATGTGTTTGGTCAGCGCAGGGGCTAGGCCGCCGCGGGGCCGCATTCAGGCCGGTGTTATCCTCCCCCAGGCCACAGCTGGAGGACGAAACACCTAGCGCCCGAGTTCGCGCGTGGCCTCTTCCACACCCTTCACCGTCATCGGGAACATCCGATGCCCGCCGATGATCTGCCGGATCAGGTCGGTTGAGCCCGAATACTCCCAGCCCGAGGGATGGGTGGGGTTGAGCCAGACAAGATGCGGATAGATGTCGACGAAACGCTGCAGCCAGATCGCGCCAGGCTCTTCATTCCAGTGCTCCACCGAGCCGCCCGGATAGGTTATCTCGTAAGGGCTCATCGCAGCATCGCCCACGATAATGACTTTGTAGTCGGCGGGAAACTTGTGCAGCACATCCCATGTCGGAATCTTCGAGACGCCACGGCGCCGGTTGTCCTTCCACACGCCTTCGTAGATGCAATTATGGAAATAGAAGAATTCAAGATTCTTGAATTCCGTCCGCGCCGCAGAGAACAGCTCCTCGCAAGCCTTCACGTGCGGATCCATCGAGCCGCCAATGTCCAGGAACATCACGACCTTCACCGCATTGCGCCGCTCAGGCCGCATGACGATGTCGATGTAGCCTTCCTTCGCCGTCTTGCGGATCGTGCCGTCGAGATCGAGTTCTTCCTCGGCACCGTCGCGCGCCCATTTGCGCAGGCGGCGCAGCGCCACTTTCAGATTGCGGGTGCCGATCTCAACCGAGTCGTCGAGGTTCTTGAACTCGCGCTTGTCCCACACCTTAACCGCACGCTGGTGACGCGACTTGTCCTGGCCGATCCGCACGCCCTCGGGATTGTAGCCATGAGCGCCATAGGGCGAGGTTCCAGCTGTGCCGATCATCTTGTTGCCGCCCTCGTGGCGCTTCTTCTGTTCTTCCATCCGCTGCTTCAGCGTCTCCATGAGCTTGTCCCAGCCGCCCATGGCCTCGATCTGTTTCTTCTCTTCTTCGGAAAGGTATTTCTCGGAGAGCTTCTTCAGCCACTCGTCCGGAAACTGGTGCACGTCGACGCCTTCGGAGAATGAGTCGAGCCCCTTGAAGACGTGGCCGAACACCTTGTCGAAGCGGTCGAGATGCTTCTCGTCCTTCACCAGGGCTGCGCGGGAGAGGTAGTAGAAATCCATCACCTCGTTGCCGCCGTCGCCGCCGACAACACCCTTGTCCATGGCTTCGAGGAGGGTCAGGAACTCCTTGAGCGTGACCGGCACCTTGGCGGCGCGCAGCTCATGGAAGAAATGCTGGAACATCGGCGAACTCCGGCAGGCTTGCGCGAAGCCTAGCCGGAAGCCGCCTTCAGGGCAAAGGGTGGCAAGGAGGCAGGATCAGCCGGCGTTCTCCTCGCCCGCATTGTTCTGGCCAGCCTCATACTGCATTGACTGCGTCATCGGACGTGGCGTGTGGGCGGGGGCGGCTTCGAATGTCGCGATCTCGAGATCGTAGACCGGCGCGCCGTTCTGCGTGATCGTGACCCGCTTCGGCCATTTCACGCCGTTGCTTTCGACCTCGCCGGAGAAGGCGACCGTCTGGGCGATGTCAGCGCCGCCGGCCGGATCGCGCACCGTCATGATGGCGCCGACCAGCTTGCCAGCTGGATCGACCTTCAGGTCAGCCGACTGGCCGGTCGCGAGTTGGGCCTTGATGGTGCGCATGCCGTCGGCTGCTGCGGGCTGTTCGTCAGCCTTGGCGCCGGCGGCCTTCAGCGGGGTCAGCAGCATGAAGCTGTAGAGGCCATATTGCTGGTTTTCATTGGTTGACTGCGCTTCGGGCAGGGGGTTCCAGGCCTGGCGGTTCACATCCCAGGCCTTGCCGCGTTCGACCTGCAGCGTGCGCGACGTCTTGGATGCGGCGCCCGAGGCCCAGCTCGATGTACGCGCCCATTGTCCATCCGGGCGCACGACCGTGATGACCTCCTGCTTGCTCGTCTTGCCAGCCGCGGTCACCGTGGCCGTTCCGGTCCAGTAGAGTTCCTTGACCTTGGCCAGGGCCGCCTCGCCGCCAGCGGCGTCCAACGCCGAGATGAGCGCGCCTTTCGCCGGGGGAGCCGTCACGTTCGCGCCCGCGCCAGCGGAATCCGCCACCGTCGTGCAGGCGCCAAGGGCCATAAGCGCGGCGGTTGCAAGCAGCGCGGACTTCAAGGCTGTCATTGGAACACTCCCCGTAAAGGCATGTCGCCGGCGTTTCGCGCCGATCCGGTCGAAGGGCTTTAGCCCAATCCGCCTGCCGCTGCGAAGCCATGGCATGCCACATGCGGCACAAAGCCCCGTGATCAGCCGATGAATGTTTTCGGCCCCGTCTGATCGGGCTCAAAGCCCAGGGACTCAACGTCCGGGCGCTGCATTCAGTCCGGAGCCTGCCGCAAGTTTTCAGCTGATCTTGTCGCGCAATGAAGCGAGGGTTACCTTAGCGTCATACTGGCGCGGTCCGCCTGCCAGCGTGTCGCCCCTGCCCATGACGATGACAAGGGTCTGGGTCGTCCTGCCATCCATCTTGCCGTCGACCTTGTTGGCGATCTCAAACCACTCCTGTCCCTTGTCGAGCGTGACCTGCGCAGCGCGCGCCAGCACGCGATCCCTGATCTCCCGGGTCGTTGCGCCCTCGGGCGCGACATAGGCAATGCGATAGCGCGACCCTGACATCGCTTCCTCTGAGAAAGCGGAGGGCTCCATGACCGGCATTGCGGCAAGGCTCGAACAGGCCGCAGCGGAGATGAGCGCCAGACCTGCAAAGGCATGTTTCACGCTCGTCCCTCCGTCACGGCTCTCCCTAAGCATTCTACTCCCGGATTGCATCCGGGTTCCATCACGGCGATCGGGGAAGGAATTCCGGGGTCTTGCGTGCATTGGTGCGCTGCTCATAGGCATAGGCGAGACCGATGAGGGTCGATTCCGACCAGGCCGGGCCGAAGAAGGAGAGCCCCACGGGCAGATCGCGGACATCGCCCATCGGCACGGTGATGTGCGGATAGCCCGCCACGGCGGCGAGCGCCGACGAGGAGCCGAGGAAGCGATCGCCTGTTATGAGGTCGGTTGTCCAGGCCGGGCCGCCCGTCGGGGCGACGATCGCGATGAGGCTCTGGTCGGCGAGCAGCTTGTCGATGCCTTCCTTGCCGGCGAGGCGGGCCGCGGTCGCCTTGGCGTCGAGATAGGATTGCTCGGTGAGGGCGGGGGCCTTGGCGGCTTCCTCAAGCAGGGACTGGTCGAAGAACTCAAGCTCGGCCGGCGTTGCTGTATTGAAGGCGATCAGGTCCTCCAGCGTGCGCGTCTTCACCTTGCCGGCTGGCGTTGAGGCGAGATAGGCGTTGAGCCCGTCCTTGAATTCGGCCAGCAGGATGGCGAATTCGGCAGCCGACATCTCGCCCTGCGCCGGAAAGGCCCCGATGTCGACGAGCTCCGCGCCGGCTGCCTTGAGTTCTGCCAGCGCCTGCTCGAAGGCGGCGTCGGTGGGGCTGTGATAGCCGGCCAGAAAGCGCGCGACGCCGATCCGCTTGCCTTCCAGTGCGTTGCGATCGAGGGCCTTCGTATAGTCCTGCTTGCGCGTGTCAGCTTCTGCTGTGGCGGGATCGCTGGGATCCGATCCGGCGATCACGTTCAGCATCAGGGCGGCATCTGCGACGGACAGCGTTATTGGTCCCGCTGTGTCCTGTGTCGCGCTGATCGGTACGATGAAGGTGCGAGGCACGAGGCCCACTGTCGGTTTCAGGCCAACAACCCCATTGGCGGAGGCGGGGCAGACGATTGATCCGTCGGTCTCCGTGCCAATCGTCCCGGCAGCAAGGCCGGCGGCCATGGCGGAGCCGGATCCCGAAGACGAGCCGCAGGGATTGCGGTCGAGTACATGCGGGTTACGGGTCTGGCCGCCAACGGCGCTCCAGCCGGATGTCGAGGTGTTGGAACGGAAATTGGCCCACTCGCTGAGATTGGTCTTGCCAAGGATGACCGCGCCGGCAGCTTTGAGCCGGGCGACCAGCGGCGAATCGCGGCCGGTGACATTATCCTGCAGCGCCAGCGATCCCGCCGTCGTCGCCAGCTTTCCTGCGGTTTCGATATTGTCCTTCAGCAGGATCGGCACGCCATGCAGCGGCCCGGGCGCCTGGCCATTCGCCAACGCTGCATCAAGCGCCTTCGCCTCGGCGAGCGCGTCGGGATTGATCGCCAGCACGGCATTCAGCATGGGCCCCGCATCGTCCACTGCGGCGATGCGGTCGAGGAAGGCCTGCGTCACGACGGCCGACGTCGTCTTCTTGTCGCGGATGTCTGCGGCGATCTCCTGCATCGTGCGCGGCGCCAAGACCAGGGGCTCAAATCCTGCAGGCGCGGGCGGGGTGGGCGCCGGCTGACACGCTGTTGTGAAAAGTGCGCCCGCCGCAGCTAGAAGCAATTTTTGCATCGACCCCTCCATCACGAAGAAGGACCACATCATCGTCGACCGAAGCTGTCGAGGCGCCTGCGCCAAATCCTTCCCCGGGCGCGCGCGGCCGCATCGACTTCGCGATGGTCCATCAGAGGGCGCATCAGCGGTATCATGCGGGCAGTGTCCAGTTCCGATGGTCGGCTTCGAGACGTGCTGCAATTCGTTCGCGGCGCGAGAGGTCTACTCGTCTGGACGGGCAGACCGCACCCAGCGTGACACGTTCCATGGGATCCGTTTGCGATACCGCCACGCCTGCTGTGCGCCTGCTTCAGCTTACTGAAGGCGTTCAGCGACCCGGCCATGAGCGAGGAGGTCTTCCAGCACGCTCGCATCGCCAGAGAGATGGGCTGCGCCAACCGTCATGAAGATCGCGCCCGGCTCCGCATCGAGCAGTGCATCGATCCTGTTGCTCCAGTCCGCATTGCGGCGTGTCAGCAGCGCTTCCTCCAGTGCGGGCAGGCGCGCCATGTCCTGCTCGATCAGCACGCGCGCCAGCGTTTCGACATCGCCGCTCCGCCAAGCCGCGACCATGCGGGCCAGAAGGGGCTCTACCTCGCCAGCCTCATCGAGCGTCAGGCCAAGATAGGCCAGTTGGACGTCGGCAGGCAGGCCTGCCAGAGCGGACAGCTGCTGCTCGACGGTTTCCAGAAAGCGCAACTGCTTGCCGGCGCCTGTTGCCGCCTGTCTGAGCTGTGTGTCGACGCCGTCTGCCGACCCGTAACCGGCCGCGCGAATGGCGGCGTCAGAGATCACGACGGCGGCGTACCAGGGCTGCATCGTGTCCAGTGCGGATCGCGACAGGCCGAGCCGGGAAGCGACAGCGCCCAGCGCCAGTGATTGATCTGGCGAAAGCTGTCGAGACAGCCTCTGGGGCGGCGGCAGTCGCCCCAGTCTCTCGACCAGTCCGGCCATGCCGGCAGGGTCGCCCACCACGTCAGCCTCGAAATAAACGGTGGATGATTCCGCCAGCGCGCGATCGACCGGGTCAGACCGCCAGCTGGCGCCGGGGGGCAGCATGTGAATGGAGCCGAACAGGTAGACGGTGGTGTCTGCGTCCGCCACGCGCCACAGGGCCGGCTTCGCCGGCGGCCTGGCTTCTGGACCTGCTGCTTCGCGACTGCAGGCGAGGACCATGACAGCAGCCGCCGCAAGCACGACAGAAGCAGACCATCGCACCCAGGGTTTCATGCGGGAGCCTGCGAAACGAAAGCGGGAGAGCTGGCGCACTCGACAGGAGTCGAACCTGTGACCTCTGCCTTCGGAGGGCAGCGCTCTATCCAGCTGAGCTACGAGTGCAATGGGGTTCCTCATGGATCACCCCGAGGCAAAAGGCAAGATTTGCGGCTGTCAGGCCTTGAGGCCCAGCTGCGCCTTGAGGCGGGCGATGTCGTCCAGCCATGGCGCAGCACTGGAATCGGAGGGCATTCGCCAGTCGCCACGGGGCGAAAGAGCACCGCCTGACGTGACTTTCGGACCGTTGGGAGCCGCGGAGCGTTTGAACTGGCTGGTGAGGAAGAAGCGTTTCGTGAAGACCTCGAGCCATTTCACGATGGTGGGCATGTCGTAGGCGACGCGGTCCTTGGGCGCCGTGTGCGCGGGCCATTCGCCATGTCTGGCGTCGCGCCAGGCGGCGTGCGCGAGGTAGGCAATGCGGGTGGGGGACGAGCCCCAGCGGATGACCTGGTTGAGGAAGAAGTCGTGCAGGTTGTAGGGGCCGATCGTGTCCTCGGTTGACTGGATTTTTCCATCCGCGCCGGGCGGCACGAGTTCGGGCGAGATTTCCTGGTCGAGGATTTCGCGCATCACGCTGCCGGCGCCCTCCGAGTAATGGCCGCTCGCCGCGCTCCAGCGGATCAGGTGCTGGATCAGCGTCTTTGCGACTGCACCATTGACGTTGTAGTGGCTCATATGGTCGCCGACGCCATAGGTGCACCAGCCAAGCGCAAGTTCGCTGAGGTCGCCTGTACCGACGACCATTCCACCCTCCTTGTTGGCGAGGCGGAACAGGTAGTCGGTGCGCAGTCCCGCCTGCACATTCTCGAACGTGATGTCGTAGACCTTATTGCCGTCGGCGAAAGGGTGACCCAGATCGGCAAGCATCTGGTTCGCCATCGGCTTGATGTCGATCTCGCGTGCGTCCACGCCGAGTTCCTTCATCAGCGCATGGGCCTTGGACCTGGTGCCCGCGGTGGTGGCGAAGCCCGGCATGGTGACGCCGATGATGTCCTTGCGCTTCGCGCCCATCAGGTCGAAGGCGCGAACGGCGACAAGCAGCGCCTGTGTCGAGTCGAGCCCGCCTGAGACGCCGATGACGGCCTTCTTGACCCCGCATGCCTCAAGGCGGCGGCGGAGTCCCTGCACCTGGATCGAGTAGGCTTCGAAGCAGTCATGATCGAGAAGGGCGTCGTCGTCGGGCACGAAGGGAAAGCGGTCGATCCGGCGCGAGAGTGACAATCTGCTGTTCAGTTCCGGCGCTGCGGTGAAGCTGATGCGGCGGCGGTGGAGGCAGGCGGCGTGGTTGCGAGCCGCATCGCGGAACGTGCCGTTGCGGATGCGATCCTGCACGATGCGCGCGACATCGACATCCGCGAACAGCACTGTGGACTCATCTGCGAAGCGGTCCGATTCGGCAATCTTCGAGCCGAGTTCATAGACAGCCAGCTGCCCGTCCCATGCGGTGTCGGTTGTGCTCTCGCCATATCCGGCTGCCGAATAGATATAGCCGCAGGCTGCACGCGCAGATTGCGAGATGCAGAGCATGTCGCGTTCAGCCGCCTTGCCGATCGTGATGTTGGATGCGGAGAGGTTGGCGATGATGTTGGCGCCGGCGAGCGCCGCGTAGGTCGAGGGCGGGATCGGCGCCCACATGTCCTCGCAGATTTCGATGGCAAGGGTGAAGTCAGCAATGTCGGAGGCTTCGAAAGTCAGGTCGATGCCGAAGGGGACCGTGTCACCAGCCAGCGCGATCGCGGTGACGGTTGCATCGCCCGACATGGCGAACTGCCGTTTCTCGTAGAACTCGCGATAGTTCGGGAGATAGGTTTTCGGCACGACGCCGAGGATCGCGCCGCGATGGATCACGACAGCGCAGCCATGGATGGCCGGGCCGACCTGGATCGGCGCCCCGACCACGACAACCGGGGCGAGCGACTTGCTGGCGTGCTTCACCTTGGCGATCGCATCGCGCACGGCTGCGAGCAGGGTGGACTGCATGTGCAGGTCGTCGATCGTGTAGCCGGAGAGGCCAAGCTCGGGGAAAATGCAGACAGCGGCGCCGGCCTTGTCGGCCTTGCGCATCAGGTCGATGGTCTCCCTCGCATTACCTGCCGGATCGGCAAGGTGGACGCGCGGGCTGGCGGCCGCCACCCGCACGAAACCGTGCGCGTAAAGATTGTCGAACTCGGCCATGACTGCGCCTATCACCGCACCTTACGGCTCTCAACCGAGAGGCTACACACGCATAGGTAATTATCGGAAAACGAAATCACAGGTTAGCGCTGGAAAGAGGCTGATTCCGGCGCTTTGGCCAGGCGGGCCGATACAGGTTGGTTAATGGACGTTGACGTTGTCGTCGTGGGAGCAGGCGCGGTCGGGTTGGCGATAGCTGCCGCCTTTGCGCGGGCGGGCGAGGATGTGCTGGTGCTGGAGGCGGCGGCCGCCATCGGGACGGGCACCTCTTCGCGCAATTCCGAGGTGATCCACGCGGGGATTTACTATCCGACCGGCAGCATGCGCCATCGCATGTGCGTTGCCGGCAGGCGCAAGCTGTATGCCTATCTCGACCAACGCGGCGTAACGTATTGCAGGTATGGCAAGCTGATTGTTGCGACCTCTGAACAGGAGGTCGGGAAGCTTGCGGCCATTCATGCGACGGGACAACGAAACGGCGTCGAGGGGCTGGAGCTTGTCAGCGCAGCCACCGCGAAGGCCTGGGAGCCGCAGCTTGCGTGCGCGGCGGCGCTGTGGTCGCCTGAGACCGGCATTGTCGATGGGCACGGCTACATGCTCGCGCTGCGAGGCGAGATTGAAGATCATGGCGGGGCGATTGCGCTGAATGCGCCGGTGGAGCGCGTTGCGCCGGCGGCGGGCGGTGGGTTTCGCGTGACGACTGGCGGCGACGAGGGGGCTACGCTGATCTGCCGTCGACTGGTGAACAGCTGTGGGCTCCAAGCACAGCGCGTTGCGCGGCACATCGACGGGTTTCCGATCGAACACATTCCCGCGCTGGTGCTTGCGAAGGGCAGCTATTTTGCGTGCAGCGGCCGGCAGGCGTTCTCGCGACTGGTCTATCCGGCGCCTGTCGAGGGCGGACTTGGCGTGCATGTGACGCTCGATCTAGGCGGGCGGATGAAGTTCGGGCCGGATGTCGAATGGCTCGCATCAGCTGATCCCGACAGCATCGACTATACAGTGGATCCTCGGCGCGCAGATGTCTTCTACGATGCGATCCGGCGCTACTGGCCGGGGCTGCCGGACGGCGCATTGACGCCGGACTATTCAGGATGCCGTCCAAAGCTTTCAGGGCCGGGCGAGGCGGCAGCAGACTTCCGCATCGATGGACCCGAGCTTCACGGCATGGCGGGGCTCGTGAATCTGTTCGGCATCGAGAGCCCAGGGCTCACTTCGTCACTGGCGATTGCGGACGAGGTTCGCACGCGGCTGGCTGAGTGAGCTATTCGTCCAGCAGCTTCCTGAAATAGGCGATGGTTTCCTTGAGCCCGTCCTCGAGCTGCACCTTCGGCTCCCAGCCGAGCACGGACCTGGCTTTGGTGATGTCGGGCTTGCGCTGCTTCGGGTCGTCGGCAGGCAGCGGCATGCGCACGAGTTTTGATCCGGACTTTGTGAGCCGCAGCACGTTCTCGGCCAGCTCGATCATCGTGAACTCGCCCGGGTTGCCGACATTGATGGGGCCGGTGACATCGTCAGCCGAGTCCATCAGCCGGATCATCCCTTCGATCAGATCGTCGACATAGCAGAAGGAACGCGTCTGCGAGCCGTCGCCATAGATGGTGATGTCCTGGCCGCGCAGCGCCTGCACGATGAAGTTGGAGACGACGCGCCCGTCATTCGGGTGCATGCGCGGGCCATAGGTGTTGAAGATGCGGAGCACCTTGATGCGGAGCTGGTGCTGGCGCCAGTAATCGAAGAACAGCGTCTCGGCGCAGCGTTTTCCCTCGTCGTAGCAGGAGCGCGGGCCGATCGGGTTGACATTGCCCCAGTAGTCTTCGGTCTGCGGGTGGACGGCAGGGTCGCCATAGACTTCCGAGGTGGACGCCTGGAGGATCTTCGCGCCCAGCCGCTTGGCAAGGCCGAGCATGTTGATCGCGCCGTGCACGCTCGTCTTGGTCGTCTGCACCGGATCGTGCTGGTAGTGGACGGGGCTGGCGGGGCAGGCGAGGTTCCAGATCTGGTCCACCTCGACGAAGAGGGGGAAGGTCACGTCATGGCGCAGGAATTCGAACTTCGGATTGCCGTGCAGGTGGGCGACATTGCGCTTCTGGCCAGTGAACAGGTTGTCGACGCAGAGCACGTCCTGCCCGCGCCCGAGCAAGCGGTCGCACAGGTGCGAGCCAAGGAAGCCAGAGCCGCCCGTGATGAGTGCGCGGTTCTCGAGAAGCGAGCTTGATCTGGTCAAGGAAATCCCCCGGTTTGCGGTCAGCGTGCAGGTATGGCCTTACGGCCGGCCGACGCTCACATAATTGAAGCCGCGCCTGGCCATGTCGGATGGCTGGTAGACATTGCGCAGGTCGACCACGGTCGGCGTCTTCAGCAGCTTCTTGACCCGCTCGAAGTCCATCGCACGGAACTGGTCCCATTCGGTGATCAGCACCATGGCGTCGGCGCCGTCGATGGCGTGGTAGGGGCCGTCGCAGAAATCGACCTCGGTCAGCATCTTGCCGGCCTCGTGCATGCTCTCCGGGTCATACGCCTTCACACGCGCACCGGCCGCCTGCAGGGCAGGGATGATGTCGAGCGAAGGGGCGTCGCGCATGTCGTCCGTGTTGGGCTTGAAGGCGAGGCCCAGCACGCCGATCGTCTTGCCCTTCACGCTGCCGCCCATCGCCTTGATCACGCGATCCGCCATCGCCTTCTTGCGGGCGTCGTTCACCTCGACGACCGTGTCGACGATACGGACGGGGCTGCCATGATCGTTGGCGGTCTTGGTAAGAGCGAGTGTGTCCTTCGGGAAGCACGAGCCGCCATAGCCGGGGCCTGCGTGCAGGAACTTCTTGCCGATGCGGTTGTCGAGGCCGATGCCCTTCGAGACGTCCTGCACATTCGCGCCCACTTTCTCGCAGAGATCCGCCATCTCGTTGATGAAGGTGATCTTGACCGCAAGGAAGGCGTTGGCGGCGTACTTGATCAGCTCGGACGTGCGCCGCGAGGTGAACAGCATCGGCGTCTCGTTGAGGAAGAGCGGGCGATAGAGTTCGCGCATGACTTCGCGCGCCTCTTCGCTGTCGGTGCCGACCACGACGCGGTCCGGACGCTTGAAGTCGCCGATGGCGGCGCCCTCGCGCAGGAATTCGGGGTTCGAGACGACGGCGAACTTCGCGTTCGGGTTGGTCTTACGGATGATCTCCTCGACCTCGTCGCCCGTACCGAGCGGAACGGTCGACTTGGTGACCACGACGGTGAACCCGTCCATATGCTCCGCGATCTCCTTCGCGGCGGCGTAGACGTAGGAGAGATCGGCATGACCATCGCCGCGGCGCGAGGGCGTGCCAACCGCGATAAAGATGGCATCAGCGTTGCGGATGGCGTCCTGGGCATCCAGCGTGAAAGACAGCCGGCCCTCCTTGACGTTGGAGCCGACAAGCTCGGCAAGGCCCGGCTCGAAGATCGGCATCACGCCATCCTTCAGCCGGTCGATCTTGCCCGCATCCTTGTCGACGCAGGTGACGGTATGTCCGAAATCGGCAAAGCAGGCTCCGGATACCAGGCCAACATAGCCTGCTCCGATCATCGTCACGCGCATGACGCACTCCAGAATTGCGGGGCGCTTCCGCCCAAGGCACACTTAGTCGCTTGCCGAGGCTTTGCCTACTACCTCGTCTTGTGGAAGACGAAAGCGGCGCCGGCGCGGATTATGGCCATGACGATCCGCCATTTTCCGGGGTCGTACCGGATCGGGCCGCCGCTGCCTGCCGCCCGGCGCAGCGCCATGCCGGTCTGGTCGGCGCCGGCCCACATCAGACCGCCCTTCTTGAGGCCTTCGGTCATCGGCGTGTCAACGAAGCCCAGCGTCACAAATCGCGTGCCGGGCGTCGTTGGCAGGAACCAGCCAGCGGGGACGAGCAGCTGCAACGCCTGGCTCAAGGACAGCCCGGCCTCAGCCCGCATGACGCTGCTCCGGCGATCGAAAAGGATTATCCGGTCGAGGCCGGTCATGACGATGTCGCGGCTATCCGGATTGAGATTGCTGTCGCCGTCGGAACGCGGCAAGCCCACCGCTAGTCCGGGACTGTCCGCTGATAGGGTCTGCATCATGCCGCTCACCTCGTCACCCAAGCGCGGGCGTGCGGCATGGTGGCGCTCGCGCACCACACGTCCCCATGACGTCAGCGTGGCATCTGAATGAAACGTCCCGGTCGTGACCGCGCCAACCTGCTATGAGCAGATCAGGGAAGCTTTGACGGCGCTCCGCCTCAGGACTTACGGGACTTTTCGATGACCCGGGTGGTCGATTGCCCGTCGATCAGGCCTACCCGGACGATCCTGCCGCCGCGCGCCTTCACGATATCTGCGCCGACGATCTGGTCCTCGGCGTAGTCGGCTCCCTTCACCAGCACATCAGGCTGGAGCTCCCGGATTGCCTCGAGCGGCGTCGCCTCACCAAACAGGATCACTGCGTCGACGCCCTTGATTGCCGCCATCACGGATGCACGAACGTTCTCGGACTGGACCGGACGGTCCGGGCCCTTCAGCGCGCTTACCGAGGCGTCCGTATTCAGCGCCACGATCAGCCGGTCACACGTTTCCGCGGCTTGTCGCAGGAGGACGACATGACCCGCATGCAGGATATCGAAGCATCCATTGGTGAAGCCGACGCTCAATCCTTCGCGCGCCCAGGTTTCGCGCAGGGATCTTGCTTCAGAAAGGTTGATGGCTCCTGGAAACGAGGCCGTCATGCGATGGCCTGCATCCAGTTCGGCCATGACCTCGGCCGGAGAGACGGTAGCGGTCCCGCGCTTGCCCACCACCACGCCCGCCGCGACATTGGCGATCTGCATGGCGAGTTCCGGCGCCTGTCCGCTGGCGAGGCTAAGTGCGATCGCTGCCGCCACCGTGTCGCCAGCGCCGGACACATCGAAGACTTCGCGCGCCTTGGCCGACAGGTGGAGTGCGGGCTGTCCGGAGCGGAACAGCGACATGCCTTGCTCGGATCGCGTCAGCAGGATCGCAGCGCCGGTCGTCGCGATCGCGGCGTCAGCGGCTGCAAGGCATTCGGCATCTGTTCCGCATGTCGCCCGTGTCGCGAGGCTGAGCTCCTTGCGGTTCGGCGTGATCAGGCTGGCGCCCCGGTATGCACTCCAGTCAGCCCGCTTGGGGTCGATCACGATGTCGACGCCCGCGCGGAGCCCGTGCTCCATGATGGCGCCCAGGACGCGATCGCTCAGAACGCCCTTGGCGTAGTCGGACACCATGATGACGTCACAGTCGTCCGCCACGTCCGCGATGATATCGACCAGCCGGTCTTCCGTGGATCGCGAGATCGCGGTGCCCAGCTCGCGATCAACCCGCACCATCTGGTGCTGCCCGCCCATGTAGCGGGTCTTGAGCGTTGTTGGCCGTGAGGCGTCGGCCACCAGGTGAGCTTCCACCGCGCCGCCCATGGCGCCAACAATGCCGGCCAGTGTCGAGGCGGCGGGGTCGGCTCCCGTCACGCCGACAAGGATTGCCCTGCCGCCAAGCGCTGCAATGTTCGCCGCTACGTTGGCGGCGCCCCCGGCCGTCCAACGTTCGTCGGTGACCTGTACGATCGGAACAGGCGCCTCATCCGATACGCGGGAGACCTTGCCCGAGACGTAGTGGTCGACCATCACGTCGCCGATGACGAGAACGCGGCCGCAGGCGAGTCGCTGGATGTCGTCTCGTGTTGCGGTCAAAACGTTTCCCTCGGGCTGCTGCCAGTGCTGCTTCTAGCGAAAGTGGCCGGACGCGCCAGACTGCCCCCGATCCTCACGGCGGTAAGCGCGACAATTTCCATCCGAAAGTCGAGGGCAGGCACCTAAAACGCGTACGGGCGTCCTCCCTCACCATTCCCTTAACAACGATTGATCGTGTCGTGCCCGATGAAGCGTCTGTCTTCAACTGCTAGCGTAAAGCGGCGGGGGGCCGCAAATCTGGGGAATGGCCTGTCACAAGGATGGAACAGGCAGTCGTCTGCAACGGGCGACCGAAGGACATCGTGGGTATGGCTCTGGAAGGCGTGAGCCCGCTCATCCTGGACGCCAACGCGCATATGCGCGGGGTGCTGCGGGCTATCCTTGTCAGCTTCGGCATGCGGCGGGTGGAAGAAGCCGCGGACTGCGATGAGGCAATGGGCGCCGTCGCGGGCGGCGAGATCGATCTTGATTTCATTGACTTCAAGCTCGGCGGTCGCGACGGAGCCGAGTTCTGCCGCCAGATCCGGCGCTCGCCCAAAATCCCGAACCGCTTCCTTCCCATCATTATGGTCACCGCCTATTCGGAACGCAGCCGGGTCATCGAGGCGGTGAACGCTGGCGTGGACGAGTTCCTGGTAAAGCCCATCCGCGCGGTCGACGTCGCCAATCGGATGAACGCCGTGATCGAGCCCCACCGCTCGTTCATCGACGTTCCGGCATACTCTGGGCCAGACCGCCGCAGGAGGACTGACCCCCGCTTCCAGGGACCCTGGCATCGCGCCGCAGACCCCGGGACGGTCGTTATCTGGGCACATACGCTTGTTCTTGGCTGGTCGGGCGGGAAGAATCTGTCCCTGACACGGCAAAAAGCGCACCGTTGCAGGCGCGGGTGGGGACAGCTAACGTCCCCTCCAACAACTTGCGGATCCTCGGGGAAGCCGCGGCGGAGGGATATTCATGGCAGGACGTGGTCTCGGGCAACTGTTCGCCCGAAAATCGATCGAGCAGATGCACGCCGAGAACGCGTCCGGTGAACTGAAGAAGTCGCTGGGCGCCGTCAACCTCGTGCTGCTGGGCATCGGCTGCATCATCGGCACCGGCATCTTCGTTCTGACCGGACGGGCGGCCGCCGAGTTCGCCGGCCCCGGCATCATGATCTCCTTCGTGATCACCGGCGTGCTCTGCGCCCTTGTCGCGATCTGCTATTCCGAACTTGCCGCCGCCATCCCAGTTTCCGGATCGGCCTACTCCTACTCCTACGCATCTCTCGGCGAATTCGTCGCGTGGATCATGGGGGTGCTGCTGCTGCTGGAATATGGCGTGGCGGCGTCGACCGTGGCGGTTGGCTGGTCGGGCTACACCACCAGCCTGCTCCACGATCTCGGGATCAATCTACCTGCCGCGCTGACGGCTGCGCCGGGCGTTGAGGTGACGGACCCGGTCACCGGCGCCGTCGTGATCGGTGTCATGAACGTGCCGGCCTTCGTCGGCATTTGTGCGGTGACCGCCCTACTGACCCTGGGCATCTCGGAATCGGCGAACGTCAATAACATCGTGGTCGCCATCAAGGTTACGGTGGTCGTGGCCTTCATCGTGATCGGCTTCTTCTATGTGAACCCGGCGAACTGGTCGCCGCTGATCCCTGATCAGGTGCCAGCGCCGCCGCCTGGATCCGACATGTCGGTCTTTGGGCAGATCTGGACAGCACTCGGCAACGTCGTCACGGGGCAGAGCCGCGATACCGCCTATGGCGTTGGCGGGCTCATCGCTGCGGCATCAACGATCTTCTTCGCCTATATCGGGTTCGAGGCGGTTTCGACTGCCGGCGCCGAAGCCAAGAACCCTGCCCGAGACATGCCGATCGGCATTCTTGGCTCGCTGATCATCTGCACGATCCTTTATATCCTCACCTGCGCCGTCCTCGTCGGCATCGTGCCCTACACCGAGCTCAATGATCCGGCGCCGATCGCCAAGGCGGTCAATGCGATCGGACTGCCGTGGTTCGCCTTCCTAGTGAAAGTCGGCGCCTTCGCCGGTCTGTCGTCGGTGATGCTGGTCCTTCTGTATGGCCAGACCCGCATCTTCTACACGATGGCGCGCGACGGCCTGCTGCCGAGCGTGTTCGCCAAGGTGAACCAGAAAACGCAGACGCCGATCCTCAACACGATCGTCGTTGGGGTAATTGCGGCGGGCTTCGCGGGCTTCACCAGCCTCGACTTCCTCGGCGACACGACGAACGTCGGAACGCTGGTGGCCTTCATGCTGATCTGCGTGACGGTGGTCTACCTGCGCTTTGCACGGCCAAACATGCATCGCCCGTTCAAGATTCCGACATGGGCTATCACCATCATCGCCGTACTCGGCGCTACGATGTGCTTCCTCTTGGTGATGTCGCTGATGTCCTCCGAGCAGACCCGGAACTTCTTCATCCCCTATCTCGTCATCGGCGTGCTGTTCTACTTCGTCTATGGCATGTGGAACTCGAAGCTGGCCAAGGGCGAATACGTAACCGGCCACGAAGCCAACCCGGACCTCGAGGCCAAGGGGCTCACCGACGTGGAGCCGCCGTTCAAGAAGTAGGCGATGGGTCTGAAATCCCGGGCGGCGCTCTCCGGAAGGGGAGCGCCGTTGCGTTTGGGGCAAGGGCTGCTATCCCGCCCACTCAAACGGGAAAGGCTGCGCGATGGCGATCGAGGCGGTGATCTGGGATTTCGGCGGGGTGTTCACCACCTCGCCGTTCGACGCCTTCAACCGCTATGAGCGTGAGCGCGGCCTGCCGCACGACATCATCCGCAGGATCAATTCGGTAAACCCCGACAGCAACGCCTGGGCGAAGATCGAACGCTCGGATGTTGACGCCGCGACCTTCGACCGCCTCTTTGCCGACGAGGCAAAAGCGCTTGGTCACGACATCCGCGGGGCCGACGTGCTGGCCCTGTTGTCCGGCGACCTGCGCCCCCGCGTTGTCGCGGCCTTCAAGGCTTGCAAGGCGCGCTTCAAGGTCGGCTGCATCACCAACAATGCGCCCACCGGCAAAGGCGCCGGCATGTCGTCGTCCAGCGAAAAGGCCCAGCAGCTCGCGGACGTGTTCGGCTTGTTCGACCATGTGATCGAAAGCTCGAAGGCGGGGTTGCGCAAACCCGATCCGCGCATCTACCTGATGATGTGCGATGCGCTGGGCGTGAAGCCCAACGCCTGCGTCTATCTCGACGACCTCGGGATCAACCTGAAGCCCGCGCGCGAAATGGGCATGACCACGATCAAGGTCTTGTCGGAAGACCAGTTGCTGGATGACCTTTCACGCGCCGTCGGGATCAGTTTCTAGCTTGCCGCACACGCGCCCGGTGTCGTTCGTGTGAATCTTCGTGTCTTCGTGTTTTTTCCTCGGAACGAACCGAGGAAGCCAACACACGGACGCGAAAACGCCGGATGATGCCGCACTTGTCCCGTGCGATCCGCAGCCCGCTCCATAAGGTCATCTTTCGCGCCTGCATCGCTGCGAGCCTTCTGACTGCCGCCTGCGATCCGCCGCCTGCGCCGGAGCCTGTAGGAGCCGCGGTCGTAGATGCGCCTCAGCGCCAAGCCGCGGTGCTCCTGCCGCTCCGGCGCGATGACTTCGCAACGGTGAAGGATGTCCGCCCTCAGGAGCATGAGCAGGTCTTCGAGCTTGTGGCCCTGCGTTTTCTTCTCGGAGCGCACGAAATGTGTCGCCGGTGGTCGCCCCTGATCGTGAACCTTAACATCGCACAGACAAGCTGATTAGCTGTGGCGTCCGGTCTGGCGGTTGTCCGATTGCGGGTTAAGGTTCGGGAAAGGAGCCGGCACATGACCAAGCGGACAGGCGCGGCCGACGCGCTCGGCAAACTCAAGGGCTGGAAAGCCGTCGATGGCCGCGATGCGATCGCAAAGCAGTTCAAGTTCGACGATTTCAACGCAGCCTTCGGCTTCATGACGCGCATCGCGCTCAAGGCCGACAAGATGGACCATCATCCCGAATGGTCGAACGTCTACAACAAGGTGGATGTGGTGCTGACGACGCATGACGCCGGCGGCGTCACGGACAAGGACATCGAGCTTGCGGCCTTCATGGACGCTGCCGCCGGACGCTAGTTGCGGAAGACGATCACACTGGCGAGGGCCACGCGGGCGAGGCCCTTGCCAAGCACGCCGTCGACAGCCTTCTGCAGGCGGGCCGACAGCATATCCACGTCCGGCTTTTCGCCGACGACATAGGACAACGAGGCATAGTTGAGGATCGCATCCCGCATTGCGCTGGTCAGGCGCGGCCGGACTGCCGCGCACGTCTTGCGGTTTTCCTCCTTCGGAACGTCCAGGCCTGCGTCAACGGCCAGCACGCCATGCAGCTTGCCCCCCCGCGCGATCGAGGCGCGCAGGCCTAAGGCCGGTACGTAATTGTCAGACCCTGAGATCAGTTTGCCCTGGGGGTCCAGGTCAGCTTGCTTGCCGGCCGGTGCCGGCGGCGCTGCGGCGGCCTTGCCTGCAAGCGCTGCGGCGGCGAGGAGGGGGAGAAGGTGTCGCATGGGCGGTAGAGTGCGCCAAAGCCCTTAACGCCGGCTTTAGAGCGTCCCTTGCGCGCCGGACGGCCATCCTTGACGAGCGGGTTGCACGGGACTAGCACACGCGCTCCCAAATCCCGGCCTCGCCGGGACCCGGAAAACGGGGCCGTAGCTCAGTTGGGAGAGCGCGTCGTTCGCAATGACGAGGTCAGGGGTTCGATTCCCCTCGGCTCCACCATCTATCCTTATTTTCATTGAACAATTTGATGCTCCAGCAGTGCTACCCCACGATGGCCCCAACAACGTGCGGCTGATGCGAGGCTGGATCACACTGTCTCAAGCCGCTTCAACCTCCGCAAGCTGCGAGCGAACGCCGCCCGCAGGCTTCACTGATTGAGGCAGCGCGGCTGGCCTGCGACGGGTTGAGACAACACGCACGCGGTAAGATTTTTGCTGGCACAGAATGCGAGCAACACGCTCTCTGAGGCGATTGAAGCCCAGGCACTCCAGTTGCCTGCAACTCAGGTTCGGGCGTGGATGGGCACGGTCCTCGCTCCCGTCGCGATCAGTGTGAACCGGCCTGGGGTCAGAGTGCCGATAGGCGCGCTACGCTACTGAATTCACAGCAAGCCTCGGGGTCCCTTTGCGGCGCCTGTTCACACGCCAGATCGCGGCGAAGCTGGCTGCGCCGGTATCAGCAGATGGCCGCCGTGTCGTGCGCACCAAAGAGGAGGCGAGACCGTAGCCAATCACCTGGACGCGAGCAGCCGGCATGCTCTTTTGGAAGGTGCCGGTGTCGTTGCCCAATAGTTACAAAATCAAGGTACTTGCGCGAGAGTACCTAGAAATTGTAACATGGGGCATGACCGTTCATTCGCACAAAGACCGCGCGCTTGCCCTTGCCCACGAGCAAGGCGTTGTCCGTGCGCGCGAGTTCGATGCCGAGGGCGTACCGCGCGTCACCCTCCGCCGGCTGGTGAACGAGGGAATACTCACCCAGCCGTCGCGCGGCCTCTACCAACTCGCCGACGCGGATCTATCCGAAGCACATAGCCTGGCGGAAGCTGCCAAGGCAGCGCCATCGGGTGTGATCGCGCTTCTCTCGGCTCTCCAATTCCATGAGCTGACCACCCAGACGCCTCATGCTGTGTGGATGCTGATGCCTTCAAAGGCCTGGGCTCCGACCAAGCCACCCGTGCGACTCAGGATCATCCGTGCGAGTGGGCAGGCTCTCACGGGCGGTATCAAGCATCACCGCATCGACGGCGTCTCGGTGCCGGTCACCACGCCTGCCAAGACCGTGGCGGATTGCTTCAAACATCGCTCCAAGATCGGCCTCGATATCGCGCTTGAAGCGCTGCGCGATGCGCTGCGTCGCAAGCGCGCCACGACCGACGAGATCTGGCGGTTCGCTGTAGCCAACCGCGTCGGCAGCGTCATGCGTCCTTATCTGGAAAACATCCCATGACGCGGCCACCCCTGAAAAATGTCGGGGCATCGGTACGCGCGCGCCTGACGGAGTATGCGCGCCAGCGTGACGAGAATGCCCAACTCGTGATGCTCCGCTTCGCCATCGAGCGGCTGATTTACCGCCTCGCGCAATCCGGTTACCGCGACCACTTCATTCTGAAAGGCGCAATGCTGTTCTCGCTCTGGGCGCCTGTACCTTACCGGAGTACTGGCGACCTCGACCTGCTCGGGCAGGGCGATCCCGCGCCCGATCGAATGGCTGCGATCTTCAAGGCGCTCTGCGAACAGACGGCGCCGGACGATGGCGTCGTCTATGACCCGGCCAGCGTGCGTGCGGCTAGAACCCGGGACGAAGAAGACTATCCCGGCGTTCGTATCACGCTCACCGCCACGATAGCCAACGCGCGGCTGCCGATTCAGATCGACATCGGATTTGGGGACGCCGTAACGCCGGCTGCTACCGAGGTTACTTATCCCTCGCTGCTGGATTTCCCGAAGGCCGTTGTCAAAGCTTATCCACCCGAAACGGTGGTTGCTGAAAAACTGGAGGCATTGGTGACGCTCGGCGTGCGCAACACGCGCATGAAGGACTTCTTCGATCTCTGGGTTATCGCGAAGACGTTCACCTTTGACGGCGCAACAGTCGCGGCCGCGGTGGCCGCCACCTTCGCCCGTCGCCAAACGCCGTTTGCCGTCGAGACGCCCTTCGCGCTGACCGACGCGTTCTACGCGGATCCCAGCAAGAACGCGCAGTGGAACGCCTTCCTCGAGCGCACGGCCATCGCGATACCGCCAGCGCCGTTTCCAGAACTGGTCACGTTCATCGCGACCTTTGTATCGCCATTGATGGAGGCCAGCGCCACCTCCAACATGGCGGCGATGACATGGCCGCAGGGTGGGCCGTGGGTCGCCCGTCAACAGACGACGGCGCTCCCGCGTTGAGAGGTCCGGGGGCAGCTGATTTGCGTGCAAGCCGACAGAGTCGTCGTCCGCGCCTCATTTTCAGGGTCGACGCAGCGCACGGCGAACCAGTCCGTTACTCCTTGAGCGTATCGAAATACCTGCGCGCTGCGGTGTAGCAGTATTTGGGCAGCATCTGCGTATGGTATGCTGCGATCATCGCTTCATGACCCTCCCTGGCGATGATGCCCGCCCGCTCCGCGGCAAACTTCGTTCTCAGATCCACATATGCTTCGCCAGCGACCGGCGGCGCTTCAAAGTCAATCGCGGAGACGATCCCCGGGCCCGGCCTCATCGGCCCCTGTGTCCAGTACTGCATCATCAGCCCGGTCGAGAGCCGATACGGCACCGCGGGATCATCCTGCCCCGAGCACATCACGATCGGTGTCGCCGGGGTCCAGCCGCGCAGGTCGTTGCGGATCAGCGCGCGACGCAGGGTATTGTCTGCTCGCTTCGGCGGCTCGCCGTCCGCAAACACAGGGCTGGCGCCGTCTGGATGCGCGAGTACGTCCTGCAGATAGGCCAGCCGATATTCATTCGTGAGCAGGGCGTCTGCGCCAAATCCCAGCGCATATGTGCCAGCCAGCGCTGTTGGATCTGTTGCCGGCGATCCTTTCGTCAGGATGTCCTGCAAGCCGGCGGGTGCGCCGGGCGGCGTCCTGGGAGGCGCTTTGTCGAACAGGGCCGTTGCCGGAAGTTTCCTGCTTTCAACCAGCTTTGGAAAGGTCTCGCGCGTCGGAAAGGCAGCTGGCGCCCCGGCGGCATAGAGCGGATTGAAGATATCTTCCGGCCGCTCGTAGATGTCCCCGTAGGCTTCCTGAAAGGACCTGACTGACTGCGGATAGTAGAGCGTTGAGCCCTGCACCACGCGGCCTCGGAAGATATCGTCCGAAATCGCCACCAGCGGATACGCACCCGAGCCTGGCATTGACGCCGTAGGCGCCATGCCTGCGCGCTGAAGCGCGCGGTGCGTCGCCATTGTGACGGTGCCGCCCTGTGAAAAGCCGGTTAGGAAAAGCTTGTCAGTCGCGGGCACCTTGAGCGTTGCGAGCATGCGCCGCGCGGCCGCCAGGGCGTCGATCACATCCTTCGACTGCTGGTCGAGATTGAGATAGGGATGATAATCAAGCCGCGAGGAGTCAAAGCCTGCATAGTTCGGCGCCACGACAATGTAGCCCTCCGAAGCAAACGTGCCTGCAAAGGCGAGCGCACGCGGCGAGGCCTGGTTGGTCCCCGAGAAATCGGCGAGATTATAGTTCTGGTCCGTCACCGTCCCATGCAAACCGGCAACGATCGGCCGCGGGCCCGAGCAGACCGGCGAGGCCCCGGTCGGAATCATCAACGCTGCTGAGGCCGTGGTCTCGTTTCCGCGTCCGTCGACCGTGAAGTACTCATACTTGTAGACATCAACGCCGCATTTCAGGGCGCCGGCTTCCGCGACGATCCAGCGACCTTCGGGATAGGTGTTCAGCTTCTCGGCCAATGCTTTCGGGCTGAACGACTCAACGCGTTGCGGTGTCATTTCGACGAGGCTGCTGCGCGCGCTTTCCGGTTGCGATACACAGGCCGCGAGCAAAAGCACAAGGCCGGGCAAAACTCGGTGACGCGTCATTTCTGTTCTCCCAAGAATCCTCAAGGCCGGCGCCAAGACTGCTTTATGCGCGTGCAGCGGCAGCACGCACAATTCCTCTCCCTAGGGAAAGTCCCGGATGCCGTCCTGCTGCGGAGTTTTCGAAACAGCATCCTGCTTAGGATGGCGCCTGCCTATCGGATCTTGTCGTCAGAGCGACATGCTGCTCCTCGGGCCGCCCCGCCTTTGGATCGAGATCCAGCCCCAGCCTGTGCTTGGTGTAGTAGGCCTGCTGTCAACGCCAGCGTAAATCTGTACGTTTTGTCGGCCCAAATTGCATGCGCCGGGAGACCGAGCTAACATGCCAAAGCGCTGGAGCGGCAAATGGCTGATCGCGAACCCAATATCGTCACTTCCGGTTTGTCGCGGCGCGTAAGCCGGGACGGAGTAGTGGTCGATGTCCGGATCTGCCGACTCGAAACCGAGTCAAAGTGGACGCTCGAGGTTGTAAACGCTGCCGGCACCTCCACCGTGTGGGATGATCTTTTTCCCTCCGATGAGGCGGCAAACGACGAGTTTCTTCGCACGGTTGCCGACGAGGGAATGGCGGCTTTCCTGGATGTCGCGAAGGTCGTTCCATTCCGCCGCTGAACGGTTCCCCTCGCGAACCGTGATCCGAAAATCCTGGGGCAGAGCATACTCGCTAACGCGATGTGATCCGCCCCCTTTGAAGTGGTCCGCCCTTAGGTATGTTTTGGACGGGATGGAGGATCACGATGGCAAGGAAACGGAAGCCGGAAGAGATTGTTGCGAAGCTCCGGCAGGTTGATGTGCTGGTCT
>Ga0247833_1000732_pt1 | contig 57893 bp, 61 predicted proteins | sample LaCruzMarch2015__7_FD_187117 | JGI IMG/M metagenome (GOLD analysis project Ga0247833, IMG submission 187117) | Freshwater microbial communities from meromictic Lake La Cruz, Castile-La Mancha, Spain - LaCruzMarch2015_8m | ecosystem: Environmental > Aquatic > Freshwater > Lake | place: Spain...
CGCTCAGGGCGCGGGGTATCAAGGATCGCATCCAGCATCGGCGCAACAAGCACCAGCCGGCGCTGCCCCGTTGGCAGACCATCCGCAACAGGCTGATCGGCAGGGTACGCACTGCCGTGGAGCGCACTTTCTCCCAGCTCAAGGGCCGCTATGGACTGGAGCGCATGCGCTATCGGGGTCTTCGCGCCAACGCCTTCCATCTCGATCTGGTACTCATCGCCTTCAACCTCCGGACGGCCGCCAGGACCTGACCAGCAGACCGGCCAAGCCTGTACATGCACCCGCTGCGACCGAGCAGGTCAGAGCCAAAAGCCCACAACACTCCGCACACTGCCAAAACCAGCACAAAACCGTGCCACCCACAGCACCGTGCAGCCCTTTCGCAGAGGTCTCGCTCGCGGGAGAAGATGCCCGGCAGGGCGGAAGGGGGGAGCAACAGGCGCCGCGCTGCCGAACACGAAAGGCGACGCTACGACGCGATGTATTCCCTCAGCGCCAGGGCTTCCTGCTCGGTTTCCTCGATCTTGCGCTTCACCACGTCGCCGATCGAAACGATGCCGACCAGCGTCGTGCCGTCCACCACGGGGATGTGGCGGATGCGGTGGCGGGTCATCAGTTCCATGAGGTCGGAGACGGTGTGCGCCCTGGTGGCGGTGATGACCTTGGCGGTCATGGCCGTGTGCACCGGGCTCGCCAGCAGCTTGGCCGGATCGGTTCCGAGCCGCCGGACGATGTCGCGTTCCGAAAGGATGCCGGCCACGCCACCCTTGGCATCGACGACCACGACGGCGCCGATCTTGTGGGTATTGAGCAGCTGCACCGCTTCGGACAGCGGGGCTCCGGCGGTCACGGTGTGAACGGCGGTGCCCTTGGATTGAAGGATATTCTCGACTTGCATCGCTACGGTCCTCCTCACTAGGCCCGTTAGTCTGCGCCAAGACGCAGCGCTGAACAAGCTATGCGGCCTATTGGGCGGGACAGTGCAAAACACCGTCCCGCCTGAGCGGAGCCTTACTGGCGCGGCGGGGCCTTGAGGTCGCGCTTCTGGTCCTCGAGCGACGGGCTGCTGTCGGCGGGAGCAGCAGGAGCAGTGTCCGGAGCCGGCGTGGCCGGGACTTCGACCTGCGGCACCGGATCGCCCGAGGCGACGGCGGTGACGGTGACCTTGCCGGCGAGCACGGTCGGGTCACGCTCGAGCGCTGCGAGATCGGCGAGGCCGAGGCCGGCGCCGTCCTTGGCGGTCAGCGTGATCGAGACCTTAGAGTGTTCCCCCGAGAGGAACTTGCCGAGCTGTGCGACGGCCGAGAGCGCGGTTTCGTCGGAGCCGAGAATGGCGAGCGTCATGCCCTGCACCATGCCCGAGAGCGCGGTGCGGGTGCCCTGCATCGGCTGGCCGCCTTCGGCCGCGCTGATGGCCAGCACCATGCCGTAGAGGCCGTAATCCTCGATCTCGACCGTCAGGTCCTTCACCGTCAGCCCCATGCCAGCCTCCATGGCGGCCGTCTCGTCGTCGCCGAACAGGGCCGGGGTGGCGTTGCCGATGGTGCCGGTGACGGCGATGCGGAAGAACTGGTCGGCACCCGACAGCAACTCATCGACCACGATGGTGTTGCTCGCCTCGTCCCAGTGCAGCCTGAGCCGCGTGTCCGAGGTGATTTCGGTGATGCCGCGCGCGGCGATCTCGGCGGCCGCCGGGCCGGCGCTCAGCTCGGGCGGCAGCGGGAAGGTGGCGTCATCGAGCGCCAGCGCGATTTCGCCGGGGATGCCGTTGATGTAGTTGCCCAGCGTGATGTCGAACAGGCCGGCCTTGCCGGCGACGCGCTGGCCGGAGCTTTCGGGCGACGGGATATCGAACGTCACCTCGGAAAAGCTCAGGCCGTCCATGGCCGGGATGAGCTTGCGCCAGTTGGCGATGAACCACGCCTCGTCGAGCTGCTCCGCCCCGTCGAGCGCCACGATAGGGCCATTGAGGTCCATGCGCTTCCAGGTGAAGTTGCCGATATCGACAAGTCCGCCGTCCGCTTCGACCTTGAAGCCGTCGAGCGAGATGCTCGGGTAGATACCAGGCTCGAAATTGCCGACGCCGATGGTGCCCGAGGCAACCCTGACCGGCTGGCCGGAGGTCAAGTCGCTGCCGGTGCAGTCGAAGCCGTCGAACTGCATCGGGTCGGAGGCGAAGGCCGTCAGCAGGTCCGTGTAGTAGCCGACGAGCATCTTGATGTCGGCCGGCGACGGCATGGCCGTCGGGTCGGTCTTCTGCGCGTCCTGGACGCGCACCACCGCCGCCTCGAGGTCGACGAGCGACGTCTCGAGGGGGCGGGCGAGGAAGCGGCCGGCGGCTGCCGCGCCGAAATCGCAGCTCAGCATCGGGGTAGGGCCGGCGCCGACGGTGAAGGTACCGCCCTCGAAGGCGAAATCGGCGTAGATCTCGGTCATCTCGGTGGCGGGCGTCACGGCCGGGCCACCGATGCCGTAGAAGGCCAGCAGGGCGCCGATATCGAAGCGGCCGCTCGACATCTTGCCGAAGGTCATCTTCATCGCCTCCGCGCCGGCGACGTCCGCGCCACCGATGAGCGTGGAGGCGGCGACGCCATCGACCACGTCCAGCAGTTCGATGTCGCGGTAGGTGAACGTCTCGTCCATCGGCGTGCCGCCGGTGACGGCAGCCGGAACCGAGTACTGCAGCGTGATTTCGGGGATCTTCAGCGACTTGGCGGTGATGCCTGCCCATTTGCTGAGATCAGCGACCGAATCGATCCGGAACAGGTCGCGGATCTCGGCCTCGGTAAGGTTGCCGTCGGTGACTTCGACCGAAGGGATCGAGAGCTGGTACAGTTCGGCGCCCGTCAGCTCAAGGTCCGTCACGGTCAGCGTTTCGGCCTGGGCGGCGGTCGCGAGGGTGGTGCCGAGCAGCAGCGCCGCGACGAAGCGCAGGCGGCCTGTCGAGGCAGAGTTGTAGGAGATCATGGGTCGGTTTCCTCAGGCGGGTTTGCGGGCCGGTAGGGACTCAGGCGGGCGACAAGAGAAAGGCCGGGACAGACAGGCCCGGCCGAAGTTCTCTCATAGCAAAGCTGTCTGCAATATGAACGTGCGCTGATCAAAGCGCACGGCGTTCCATCAACCCTCACCAGCCCCGGGACGCCACGGCGCCAGGGAGTTGGTGGTGCGCTGGGGCGCGTCCGCGAGGCTACCGGAGAAGGAGGTGCGAACCGCTTCGGCGAGGATGGCGAAGGTGAGCGCGCAAAGCGGCACGAAGAGCAGGACGATTGTCGCATCGATGCCATCAAGCGCCGGAAGCATGCGATGCGGTACGAGGCCAACCAGCATGGCGATACCTGCGCCCACCAGCGTCAGTGAAAAAGCAATGACGGCCGTTGCCGACAGGCGGCTCGCACCGGCAGGATTTGCTCCCGAAGGCTTGCGGATCGGCATGGTGGCACTCCCTGAAATCACAACGCGGTGAGAAAGCCGCGCGAATGCGGATTTTGCTCGTTGCTGTGAGGACGAAGCGTGGACCATTTGAGGGCAATCGTGTGGCGATGCCGGATGGTCCCGATGAGACGGAGGGTCGAATGGGTCGGTTCAGAGACTTTCGAGTGTACCTGGCGGCGCTGCTGGCGCTGGTCCTTATGGCGGGAGCGGCGCAGGCGCAGGACGCGGTGGCGCCCGACGTGCCGTGGCAGGATGTGATCACCGCGCAGGTCGAGGCGTTCCGCACCGCCGATGCGCCAGAGGCGTTCCGCTACGCCGCGGCGCCGTTCCAGTCAGCCTTCCCGGACGCCGAGACGTTTCTCATCACCATCGTCGGCTCCGGGTACGGTCCGATCATGGAATCCACCAGCCACAGTTTCGGCGCCTATTCGCAGGTCGACCCGCGGTCGATGGCGCAGCAGGTGATGTTCACCGGTCGCGATCTCAGCCGGCACGAGGCGATCTACGTGCTGACCGAGGAGGAGGGTGGCTGGCGGGTATCGGGCGTGCAACTGGTCAAGGCGCCGGGGATGGGCGTCTGACCGGGCCATACGGCTGAGTTGCCGGAAAGCGTCGCCCGGCCTATCAAGGCCGGGGATTTTCCGGAGCTTCTGACACATGGCCTTCCTTTCCGATGCACTCGGCCGCATCCAGCCGTCCGCGACCGTGGCGATCAACTCGAAGGCCGCCGACATGAAGCGGGCCGGCGCGGATGTCATCTCGCTGGCCGCCGGCGAGCCGGACTTCGATACGCCGGAGAATGTCCGCAATGCGGCGATCGCGGCCATCAACGCCGGCAAGACGCGCTACACCAATGTCGATGGCATCGCCGAGCTGAAGGAAGCGGTGGCCGCGAAGTTCCGGCGCGACAACAAGCTCGACGTAGCGGCGGCCGACTGTTTCGTCTCGGCGGGCGGCAAGCAGATCATTTTCAACGCGCTGATGGCGACGCTCAACCCCGGCGATGACGTGGTGATCCCGGTGCCGTACTGGGTGAGCTATCCCGAAATCGTCAAGCTGTGCGGCGCCAACACTGTGTTCGCCGTGGCCGACGCGACGACCGGCTTCAAGCTCAAGCCCGAGGTGCTGGAAGCGGCGATCACCCCGAAGACCAAGTGGCTGATCCTCAACACGCCGTCGAACCCGACCGGCGCCGCATATTCCTACGACGAGCTGCGCAGCCTGGCCGATGTCCTGCTGCGCCATCCGCAGGTGCATATCCTCACCGACGATATCTACGAAGTGCTGGTCTATGATGGCGGCCGGTTCGCGACGATCGCCGAAGTGGAACCGGCGCTGCGGGAGCGGACGCTGACGATGAATGGCGTCTCCAAGTCGCACGCCATGACCGGCTGGCGCATCGGCTACTGCACCGGGCCGAAGCCGCTGCTGGGCGCCATGCTGAAGCTGCAGAGCCAGTCGACCACCAACCCTTCGTCGATCTCGCAGTGGGCGGCGGTCGAGGCGCTCAACGGGCCGCAGGATTTCCTCGCCGATTGGCGCCAGATCTTCCAGGATCGGCGCGACCTGGTGGTGAAGGGGCTGAATGCAAATACCGGGCTCGACTGCCTGACGCCGGAAGGGGCGTTCTACGTGTTCCCGTCGGTGAAACGGCTGCTTGGCCGCAGTTCCGGCAGCGGCGTGAAGCTGAACACGGACGAGGACGTGGTGATGGCGCTGCTCGCCGAGACCGGCGTGGCGCTGGTGCACGGCACCGCCTTCGGCCTGCCGGGCCACATGCGCCTGAGCTACGCGGCGGCGACCTCGCAGCTCGAGGACGCGGTGAGCCGCATCCAGGATTTCTGCTCAAAGGTCAGCTGATGGCGGGCTACCCGGTCGGCGAGCCGCGCTCGAGCGGCTGGCTGCCAGTGGGCGAAGGGCACGAACTCTACTGGGAAGAGGCGGGCAACCCCGACGGGGTACCGGCGCTGATCCTGCACGGCGGGCCGGGCTCGGGGTTTTCGGAGTCCATGCGGCGTGTGTTCGATCCGGCGACGTATCGAATCATCGGGTTCGACCAGCGGATGGCGAAGCGGAGCCGACCGAGTGCCGCAGAGCCGGATGCGGACCTGTCGACCAACACGACCTGGCATCTGGTCGACGATATCGAGCGGCTGCGAGTGTTCTTCGGTGTCGAGCGCTGGGTGCTGTTCGGCACCTCGTGGGGCACGACGCTGGGGCTCGCCTATGCCGAGGCGCATCCCGACCGGGTCGCCGCGATGGGGTTCGCCGGGGTGACGATGACCCGTGCCGAAGAGATCGACTGGCTCTATCGCGGCATCGCACCGCTGTTTCCGGCCGAGTGGCAGAAGTTTGTGGCCCACGCACCGCCTAACACGCCCGACGGGGCGCTTATTGCGGCCTACAGCGACATGATGTTCGCGGCCGATGCGCAGGTTCGGGAGACCGCGGCGCGCGCCTTTCACGACTGGGACAATGCGTCGGTGTCGGTAAACCCGTCCGCCGGCTTGCCGTCCGATGGCGTACCGATTGAACGGCTGCTGTCGCGCGGCCGCATCGTGACCCACTATTTCCGGCATCACGGCTGGCTGGAGCCGGGCCAGATCCTGCGCGATGCCGGCCGGATTCGGCACATCCCGACGGTGCTGGTGCAGGGCCGGCTCGACATGCAGGGGCCCTTGAAGACTGCATGGGATCTTCAGCAGGCGTTCCCCGAAGCGGAGCTCCGAATCATCGAGGGCGCCGGGCATTCGAGCGGCGATGCGGGGATGACCGAAGCGCTGGTCGACGCCTTCGACCGGTTCGCTTCCCGTTACATATAGCTGAAGATACTCATCGGGTTGCCGCTGCTCTCTGATGTGCTGCTTCCGCCCCACATCGCGCTTCCGGTGGCCTCGCCGAGCATCGAGCCAAGCTTGCTGGCGGTGGCATAGGACGAGACGGCGGCGGCGTAGAGCTTGTCGGTCCAGCCGGCGGCGGCCCGTTCCTCGGTGCTCATCGCGCCATAGAGCGAGATGATGTTCTCGGCGAAGGCGGCAGGGTTGCTGGCATCGGCAATCTTGAGGCCGGACAGCACGGCAGCGCCGGCGCGTGACCGCATCTCGGACTTCGCCAGCCGCACTTCCTCGGCCTTGAAGCTGCCATCGGCGTTCAGCGCCACTGCGGCGACGGAGCGGGAGTCGAAATCCTTGTAGTTGGCGCGGGTGCCGCCGGCCTTGTACTGGGCGTCCAGCGTGGTGCGGGCGTCGGATGCGACGCTGACAATGTCCCGAAGCTCTCCGGTTTCGCCCTCCGCCAGCCGCTTCAGATACTGGTTGACCGGATCGACATCGGCGGATGGCAGGGTCGCCGGGGCGGAGACCAGTTTCTTTTTCATGTCCTCGAGAGCGGCGCGCTGCCCGGCATAGGTGGCGGACGCCTTCTCCTCCGGCGTCATGGAGTCGAAGTAGGCGAGGGCCGCCTCGTAGAGGTTGCTGATGGTGCCGGTGACGCGGCTGACGGCAGTCGGGCCGGCCATGGCTGCATCGAAGCGGTTCTGCAACTCAAGCTGGGCGGCCTTCTGCTCGTCGGCGGTGAAGGCCTGCCCGGCATTGGTGCTGATGGCGTAGAGCTCGCGACGATCAACCTTGCTGAGGTCGGCGATGAGCTTGCCGTCGGCCAGGGGCGTGGTGAGCTTCTGATCGGCGAGGAGCTTGTCGAGGCTGGTGCGCGCATCGCTGGCCACAGTCGCAAAGTCGCGCTCGATCGACGCCAGTGCCGCCTTTGCCTCGGCGGAGAGGGTGATGCTGGTGGCGGCGCTGGAGGTCGACGACGTGGTAGTGGCCGTGGGGCCGGTCTGTGCGGCCTTCTGGGCGTTGGCGAGAATCTGGGCGTAGGTGAGGGACGCGTTGCTGACGGAACTGACGCTGCTCATCGGGGCGCTCTCCTTGTCGGGCACGCGTTGCGATGCATGCGGCGTGCCAGGGCGGAGAGGGCCGGGTTCCGGGGGTGTTTGTCCGCGTCAGGCTGCCGGTGGGCAGGATGTGCCGGGTCGGAACTGCCGTGCGGTGGACAAAAAAAGGCCCCGCTCGAGGGGATGAGCGGGGCCAAACAGCCAACGCCGAAGCGTCAACCGAGCGAGAAGCGGTCAGGGAGGAGGAAGACCGCAATCTCTGAGACGGGGACCAGGGAGGAGGAGAGGTCACCGTCTCGTCGAAGCTGAATATGACCGCCCGTGATGAGTTGGACAAACGCCGATCCGGAAGGGGGGCTATGCGCTGAGCGGTGATGTGACGGGGTGTCGCGGGGCGCGAGGAGGCGGCCGAGGCAGCTGACGGGCATCGCCGCGCCGAAGCCGCTCATCAGCGTCACAGCAAAAAAAGAGGCTCCATCCGAAGATGGAGCCTTATGATCGGATCGAAATCCAAATCCAAAGTAGTGGCAAATGGACGAGGGAGGAGGAGAACGCCATTTGCCGGGTGGCCCGAAGTCCAGGGAGGAGGAGAGGACTTCAAACCGGGTGTCGCAGATCCGAACCGAGGGAGGAGGTTACGGTGCGGCTCACATCGACACTCACAATATGAACTTTGACCGTTTGGTCAGCAATACGCATGACTACATGCCAGCTATGCGTTTTGTGGTGGTGGTTGCGAAGGAGTTTCGAAAGGCGCTGCCGCTGCTCGGGCTGGGCGAAAGCCGCCCAAAAAAACAAGGCCCCGCTCGAGGGGAGAGCGGGGCCGAGTAGCAGGCGTTGCCACCTGCTGGAGAACAATCAGCGAGCGCGAGGAGGAGGAGGGAGATGCGCTCAGCCGCTGTTGACCGGAGATATAGGTCTATCTTGCTGACCCATCAATGGGATCGCTGTCATGCACGTCATGCGTTTTCTGCATGGCTACCAAGGCGCTGATTTTGATGAGTTAATCGGCCTAAACGCGATTGTGATGCGCTATGGTACCCCACAAATGGGGAATGCCGGGACACCCGCGCGAACTGGCTATTCCGCGAAAGCCTCGGCCAGGACCGTCCGCAGGTCACCACCCTCGGCGTAGACCACATTGTCGATGCGCCAGGCGCCTGCGGAGTGCGTCGGCCGGTCGACTTCGACGAGGTGAAGCCGGTCGGTGAAGCTGGCGTCGGGCGCGGCGGGGAAGGTGTAGGTGATATCGACCCAGGCCTCGCCCTGCGCTGGACCAACGAGGCCAACGGTGCATTCGGGGGCGTAGTCGGGCCAGGTCTGCCAGGGGATGCCGTCGCCCAGCGGGGGCTTGTCGTCCGGGTTGGCGGCGGCCCACGCGGCGTCCTTCTGCTCGGCATCGGCAATGACTTGCGCGAGCTCGACGGTGAGCAGGCCCTGTACGGGCGCCATGTCGTTGCCGATGCGGGAGATGCAGAAGATGCCGCCGACATCTTCGGGCGATAGGGTGTGCATCTGGGCCGAAGCGGGCGCGGCAGGCAGGGCCAGCGCGATGCCGGCGAGTGCGACGATACGGTGCATGGGGAACCCCGGTGTGTGTTCGTCGCCGCGATAATGCCACTGTGATGAACGGCGGCTGAAGGCGGATGAACGAAGCAGCGGGGGCTCAGCGGCGCGGCGTATCTCGCAGGTCGAAGCGGGGGCGCTCGGTGCGGTACTGCGGGCGGAGGCGGTCGGGATGCTGCAGGGTCTGCAGGGTCCAGCGAAGCCGCGGCCAGAGGACGACCAGGCAGTAGCCGGTGATGGCGATAAAACAGATGACGAGGAGGGCTTCGGTCACAGGCGAACTCACGTGCAGGTCTTGCACGGGAGAGATAGCGTTAAGGGTTCGTTAGGCAAGCCGGGGGCTGCAACATGGTCAAGCCGGATAGCTAACCCGGTTCGTTAATGCCGGACTCACCGAGCGGGCAGGGCACGGTTGAGCATGGCGAGGGCGTTGCTCATGGCGGCGCCGAGGCCGCCGGGCGGGGTGGGGGGCGGCGGAGGCGGCGGTTCGGTATCGTCGGCGGGCGGCTCGAAGCTGTCATCAAGGCGCGTGGTGGTATCGATGAGGCTGTCGGCGAGGCGCCGCTCGCGATCCCAGGTGGAGCCGCGGTCGCTGCCATCGGTGATGTCGATGAGCATTGCGTGGACAAAGCCCATGCCGAACGATGCCATGACGTTCTCCTCTTGTGGCCGATGAGCGAGTTTGCGCCCAAGCCGGGACCTTGTGCAAGGGCCAGGTTCAGGTCTGGGGAGAGCGATCATAGTCGCGTCGGGCGAGGTCGGCGCCGCGCAGGTTCTGGTGGGGCAGGGGCTCGGTATCCCACTCGCCTGGCGGGCGCTGGCCGAGAATGCCCAGCCACATGAGTTCGGCGAAGTTCTCGGCGTGCAGCTTCAGCATCAGTCGACGCCGGAACACCTCGACGGTGCGCGACGAGATGCCGAGAAGGTCGGCACAGTCCTTGTTCGACCGGCCGAGCAGGACGAGGTCGAAAATCTCGGCCTCGCGCGGGGTCAGGAGCCGGGCGAAGCGCTGGGACGGACGGATGATGTCCTGCATGGCAGTATCCTCAAACAAGAGGAACGCGCAGGACCGATTAAGTTCCCTACTGACGGGCGCGCAGTCGCGATTTAAGGCTCAGAACTGCCACTCGCGGGCCTTGCCGACCAGGAAGTCGCGGAAGACGCCGACGCGCTTGGAGTTCTTGAGCGCGGGCGGATAGACGAAATAGGCCTCGTAGGCCGGCAGCTCGATGCCCGGCAGCACGCGGGCGAGCTCCGGCTCGTTCTCGGTGACGTAGTCGGGCAGCATCGCAATGCCGATGCCAGCGCGGGCGGCCTGCATCATACCGTAAATGGCGTTGACCTTCATGGCGGCGCGACGCGGCGAGGAATCGGGGCGGCCCAAGCGCTCGAGGTAGTTGATGTCGCCGAGGTAACTCGGAACCGGCTCGCCGAACGAGATGACACGGTGGGCATCGAGCTCCTCGACGGCCTGCGGTTCGCCGAACTCCTTGAGGTACGTCACCGAGGCGTAGAAGTGGTTGTGCACCGTGAACAGCTTGCGCTGGATCATTTCGGACTGGTTCGGGCGGTGCAGGCGGATGGCGACGTCGGCCTCGCGCATGGCGAGATCGAGCTCGGCGTCGTTCAGCTTAATCTCGATCTGGATGTCGGGATAGAGGACGAGAAACTCGTGGATGCGCGAGCTGAGCCAGGTCGAGCCAATGCCGACCGTGGTGGTGACAAGCAGGGGGCCGGTGGGCACCTCCTGGCTCTCCGACATCTGCGTCTCCACCTGCTGCAGCTCCCAGTGCATGCGGTGCGCGGTGCGGAAGAGCTGCTCGCCGACCTCGGTGAGGACGAGGCCGCGGGCGTGGCGGATAAACAGCTTCAGCCCGAGGTCCTCCTCGAGCGCCGAGATCTGCCGGCTCACGGCCGACTGGCTCATGTTGAGCTTCTCGGCGGCGTGGGTGAAGCTTCCCGATTCAGCAGCGGTGTGAAAGATGCGAAGCTTGTCCCAATCGAGCATGGCCTATTCCGCCGCTTCGGCGAGCTGGATGGAGGCGAGATATTCCTCGGCATCGAGCGCCGCCATGCAGCCCATGCCCGCGGCCGTCACGGCCTGGCGGTAGACATCGTCGGTGACGTCGCCCGCGGCGAAGACGCCGGGGATGTTGGTGGCGGTGCCGCCGGCGATGACCTTCAGGTAACCGCCCGGCTTCATGTCGAGTTTGCCCGAGAAGATCGAGGTGGCGGGCGAGTGGCCGATGGCGATGAAAACGCCGTCGACGGTGCGCTCGGTGACATTGCCGCTGACGGTGTCGCGGATCTTCACGCCCTGCACGGAACGGGGCATGTCCTGGCCCACGACCTCCGCGATCTCGGCGTTCCAGATCACCTCGACCTTGGGGTTCTTGAACAGGCGATCCTGCAGGATGCGTTCGGCGCGGAACTCGCCACGGCGGTGGATGACGGTAACCTTGGACGCGAAGTTGGTGAGGAACAGCGCTTCTTCGACCGCGGTGTTGCCGCCGCCGACCACGATCACTTCCTTGCCGCGGTAGAAGAAGCCGTCGCAGGTGGCGCAGGCGGAAACGCCAAAGCCCTGGAACTTCTCCTCCGACGGGAGGCCGAGCCAGCGGGCCTGGGCGCCGGTGGCGATAACGATGCTGTCGGCGGTATAGCGGGTGCCGCTGTCGCCGATGAGCACGAAGGGCCGGCGGTCGAAGTCGACCTCGACGATGATGTCGTTGACGAACTTGGTGCCGACATGTTCGGCCTGGGCCTTCATCTGCTCCATCAGCCAGGGGCCCTGGATGACGTCGGCGAAGCCGGGGTAGTTCTCGACATCGGTGGTGATGGTGAGTTGGCCGCCCGGCTGCAGCCCGGCGATCATTACCGGTTCGAGCATGGCGCGTGCGGCGTAGATGGCCGCGGTGTAGCCAGCCGGGCCTGAGCCGATGATCACGAGCTTCGAGTGCATTCGAGGATTCCTCACGCCACGCGCCCCCCGCGTCGCGGAGAGCCCGCGCCCCGGAAGGCACTTCAAACACGGCTTGCGGCACGGCTGTCGTCTGGAACAGCCAGACCCAGCGCGCGCCGTCAAGTCAACATAAACAGTAAAATAGGCAACGCCCCGGAGTCGATACAAGGCCGGCAGGGTGTCGCAGCGGCCTTGTGACAGGGGTTCCCACATGATTCTGGTCTGGACGGGGCAAAGCGCTGCCAGTGGTGCGGCGGCCGCCGCACTGCCAATTGGCCTGCACGGGATCGTCACCACCGTTCCGCCGGGAACCCCAGGGCGCACGGGCTGGTGCAAGGCGGTTGTGCCGCCAGCGCCGAAATCAGACGAACTTGACCTCGAGGATCTCGTAGGTGCGCGCGCCGCCGGGGGCAGCGACTTCGACGCTCTCGCCAGCTTCCTTGCCGATGAGGGCGCGGGCGATGGGCGAGGAGATCGAGATGCGGCGCTTGGTCAGGTCAGCCTCGGCGTCGCCGACGATCTGGTAGCTGGTTTCCTTCTCGGTATCCTCGTCGACGAGCTTCACGGTGGCGCCGAACTTCACGGTCGACCCGGAAAGCTTGGAGACGTCGATGATGTCGGCAAGCGCCAGCAGGGCCTCGAGTTCCTTGATGCGGCCTTCGTTCAGGCTCTGCTGCTCCTTGGCCGCGTGATACTCTGCGTTCTCGCTGAGGTCACCGTGGGCACGGGCTTCCGAAATGGCTGCGATGATGGTGGGGCGATCCTCAGACGTGCGGCGGCGATATTCCTCGCTGAGGGCCACGTGGCCGCCCGGGGTCATCGGAATCTTGTCCATAGCCGTCTCCACTCAAAAGAGAAGCTTCCCGGAGCAAACTGCGGGGCCGAAACATGCGGACCAGCAATCTGGGGGAAGCAAAGGTAAAGTGCCTGCGCATTGGGCGCGGGTCAAGCGCTGAAGCCTGCGGCGATGGATATCGGGCGCTGAGGCGCCAGCTTCAAGGGTGCTGGTCGGCCCCGTGTCCAGGGCTTTGCCCACTCATTCGGGCCCCTTCCAGCTCGAAGCACACCGAGGTCGGGGGCTTCTGGCAGAGTTCACCCAGGCGCGCGACCGGGGCGCTGCACCGGGAGCAGTGGATCACCGTGCCCTGATGGACATGCGCCGCGGTGAGTTCGTTGCTCGAGCCGCAATGCGAACAGGTGAATCTCACGCGGATTGTGTCGATGTCGTTCATGGCTGCGCCTTTCCTGGAGGAAGCGGGAGCGTGAACCTTCTGGTCGGGGTCTGACTCTCAGCGCCGGCATGCCAGAAAGGGCCGAGCGATGGGCCAACGTACGCGCCGGCCGAAACAAGCGTCTATTAACAATGATAACCCGGGTGACATTTGGCGCGAGGATCGAACCCGGCGCCTAAACGCAACAAAGGCGCAGCTCCCTCCGGAACTGCGCCTCCGATCTTGAGTGGTCCAGACGGTGGTCAGCTGGGCTGGAGGTTGTCGGCGGCGTTCTTGCCGGTCCGCTTGTCCTTGACGATCTCGTAAGTCAGCTTTTGGCCCTCGTCGAGGCCGGAGAGGCCGGAACGCTGGACCGCGGAGATGTGTACGAAGACGTCAGCCCCACCCTCATCGGGCTGAATGAAGCCATAGCCCTTCTGGCCGTTGAACCATTTTACAGTGCCGGTAGCCATATAAGTCCCTTTCGCAGACTGCCGTGGCAACTCCCACCCCAATAGGAGCTTTGCCGATCGAATTTTGGATTAACCTCAGCAGGCGTAGTGGACGCCAGGCACGAAGTGTCGGCCGCAATATTCGACCGATAACTTGTAGCGGGAATTTTCCCGCCTATCAATATGGCGGGACCAACGACAATTGCCCGGTGCGCAGGTCGCGCAACAGGCAAACAAACTAACCGACCAAGCAGTCCCCGCGCCATCGGAGTGGGTGGCGGCGGGGCCGAGGATGGGGCGCCAGGCGCCCGGAGAACATGCGTATTTCGAGCATGTTCCATACTCCAATCTATGCTTCCGCTTTGTGACAGCAAAGTGGTATTCCGGCGCAGGCAACACTCCTCTGCAAGATTCAGCGTGCGCAGACTGCACCACTCCTCTGGCGATCCCATCGCGGACCGGCGGGCCGGCTATGCCGAGGCCCTTGCCGCTGAACAGCAGTTCAGCGAAGCGGCGGAGGTGATGGAACAGGCCCTCGGCCTTGTGCCGGAATGGGCCGCGGGCTGGGCCAATCTTGGCCGGTACCGCGAGGAGCTGGGCGATCTGGTGGGGGCGGTGGAAGCGTGGCGGCGGTCCGTGGGGCTCGACGCCGAGGGCGTCTATGGCGCGGCGCTGAAGCTCGTGGCGCATGGGGTTGAGACGACCGCGCCGGCCGGGATCTATGTCGAGGTGCTGTTCGACGACTATGCTGCGCGGTTCGAGAAGTCGCTGGTCGACCGGCTCGGCTACGCGGTGCCGCGCGACCTGATGGTGCTGCTGCGGGGGTACGGGCTGGGTGGCGGTACGGCACTCGACCTGGGGTGTGGCACGGGGTTGATGGGGCTGCAACTGCGCGACGCAGTGCGGCGCCTCGAGGGCGTCGACCTGTCCGAAGCGATGCTGGCGGAGGCGCGGCGCAAGGCTGTGTACGACAGGCTGGTGAAAGCGAACCTGTTCGATTTCCTGGCCGTGGCGGAGCCGGCAGCGGTGGTGACGGCGACCGATGTGCTCAACTATACCGGGCCGCTGCCTCCGGTGCTGCAGGCCGTGCATCGGGTGCTGGAGCCGCAGGGGCTGTTCGGGTTTTCGCTTGAACTACACAACGGCCCCGAGGCGGTGAAACTACGCAGTTCGCTCCGCTATGCGCATGGACGGGAAGCGGCGCTGTCGGCCTGCTGGGCAGCCGGTTTCGAGGTGGCGGACGAGCGCCACACGGTGATCCGGCAGGATCGGGGGGTGCCGGTGGCGGGATTGCTGGTCGTGGCGCGTAAGGCCTAGCAGGGGGCTCGCCTTCGTCTTCCGCGATGGGGTCGAGCGCGCATCCCGGCGGATAAGCTCCATCGTTCTGCGGCCAGGTCGGTACAATTCCAATAAGATTCGAGTGCAGAACGTAATGTCGCGAAGGAGCTGCGAATATATTCTACGTTTGCATGTAATCCCGAGCGGCGTGCTGGAGGCGGCGCTCGTGGCAATCCAAGCCAGAGAGTGAGGCGCGCCATTCCCAACTTCCAGGTGAAGCCCCCAGCCCAACCGCCAGTCACGCTGGACATGGTACTTGTCCGACTGCAGCGGGAGGTCGCGGCGCGAAAGGCAGCCGAGTCGGCGGCCGAGGAGAAGGTGCGCGAACTGGCACAGGCCGCGCGGGCGCATGAACGCCTGCTGGGTGGCGGCGTCAAGTTGATGACCGACATTCTGGCCACCGCGCGCCCGGAGGTGTTCCAGAAGGCGGCCAAGGTGCAGCGCTGGGCGCGGCGACTTTCCAAGCACATCAAGGTGGAAAAAGGCTGGGAACTGGATCTGGCGGCTCTGCTCTACCCGTTGGGCGTGATCTCGCTGCCCGACGAACTGGCCGCCAAGTACGCCGCCGATCTGCCGCTCGGCGAGACGGATGCCCTCAGAATCGAGGAAAGCGCGCTGGTGGCGTCGAGGCTTATCGCCAACATGCCCCGCATGGAAGGGGTCGCGAAGACAGTGTTCTACGCGCATAGAGGTTTCGACGGCTCCGGCTGGCCCAAGGATGGTCCGAGCGGGGTGGAGTTGCCGCAGGCGGCGCGTATCTTGAAGGTCTTGATTGACCTCGCCGATGCCGCGACCGGCACGTCGCGGACGCGCGCCGGAGCTTTTCAGAAATTGTCGCTGAACCAGCAGCGCTACGACCCGGACATTTTCGCGGCCGCCTATGACGTGCTGCTCGTGCCGGTGGACGTACTTCTTGAGGGGCAGATCATGGTCAGCCCGATTCTCGCGCGGCCGGGCGACGTGCTGGTGCACGACCTGACCGACGAGCACGGGCGCCTGCTGTTGTCGGCGGGTACCAAGCTCACCGAACTCAGTGCCCACCGTCTGCTGTGGCTGACGCAAACCACCAAACTGCCCGATGAAATCGCGGTGGCTCGAGAAGAGAAGAAGGCCGACGCGCCAGCCGAACTGCCGGACGAGGAGCTGTTCTGATCGGGAGAGGCCGGGCATCGGCGCGGTGCAGAAGATGATCCTCCTCCGCCAAGGGTAGCACAAGCTGCGGCTTTGCCCGACGCTTGGCCGCAGCTTGGCCGAAGCTTTGCGAATGCCCCTTGACCGGCGAGTATGCCCCGTCTTCGCGGTTCAGCTGCTGCACCCTCGCCTGAGATGAGCGGAGGTTGGCCATTAAAGATTTCGTCGCGGCGTCCCAAAGGATCGTGGCGGGCGCGTCGTCAGATCCATGGAACGATGGTCAGCGGGGCGACAGCACGCCGGCCAACCATTGTTGATCGTCGGGTGCTTGCCGTTTTGCATCGCCTGACATTAAAATCCGATGACTTGGGAAAGGGGACGCCATGCATGGATTGTTGAAAATCGGAACCGCGGCGGCAATGCTTGCTGCTTCAACCGTCGGGGCCGTGGCGCAGGACACCATTCCGTGGGATGTGCCGGAAGTCCGCGGCTGGACAGTTGCCATCGACACGACGTTGGGCGGCGGCTGCTTCATGTACACCATTTTTGCCGGCGATGCCTCGGCGCGTATTGGGTTCGACCTCCAGGCAGGCAACATCTACCTGCTGCTGGCTGATCTCGACTGGACGTCGATCTCGGCTGATCAGAGCTACGACATCGAACTGCAGATGGGCAATCAGCCGAGCTGGACCGCATCGGCGAGTGGTGGACGGATGGGCGACGTGCCGACGCTGATGCTCACCAGCACCGACTCGGCGTTCATGGAAGAGTTCGCAGCCGAGAACAGCATCAAGGTCTGGTACAAGAAGAACGAGATCATGCACTTGAGCCTCAAGGGCTCGATGGCTGCAATGAACGAAGTGCTGAAGTGCCAGGATGCCGTGAACGCTGCGCTGACCGCCGGAGGCGGGGGTGCCAGTGTCGGCGCCGATCCGTTCGCGAACTGACGCCTCGGTTCGACCGATCAAGTTATCCGGCCCGTGCCTGCGATCTGGCTGACCAGATCGCAGGCACGGGCCGAGTGCATTTGAGGCGAGCTCCACTCAGGTGAAGTAGCTCTGAAGCGGGCGGACGGTGAGGGTGCCGTTGCGGTAGGCGATGATACCCTGCACCGCGGCCACTGCGCCGGGGATAGTGGTGTAGTAGGGGATCTTGCCCATCAGGGCGGTGCGGCGGATGTCCCGGCTGTCGGAGATCGACTTGGCCCCGTCGGTGGTGTTGATCACCAGCTGGACGCCGCGGTTCTTCATCGAATCGACGATGTGCGGGCGGCCTTCGAGCACCTTGTTGACCTTGGCGGCCGCGATGCCGTTCTCGATCAGGTACTTGTGCGTGCCGGAGGTGGCAACGAGCTTGAAGCCGGCTTCCACCAGGTGGCGCGAGAAGTCGAGGATCAGAGGCTTGTCGTCATCGCGCACCGAGATGAACACCGTGCCTTCGCGCGGGACCTTGGAGCCGGCGCCGAGCTGGGACTTGGCGAAGGCAGTCGGGTAGTCGGTGTCGAGGCCCATGACTTCGCCGGTCGACTTCATTTCCGGGCCGAGCACGGTATCGACGCCGGTGAAGCGGTTGAACGGGAAAACCGCTTCCTTGACCGCGACGTGGTTCAGTTTCCTCTCGACGAGGTTGAAGCTCGCAAGGCTCTCGCCTGCCATGATGCGCGAGGCGATTTTGGCGATGGGCTGGCCGATGACCTTGGCGACAAACGGCACCGTGCGCGAGGCGCGAGGGTTCACCTCGAGGATGTAGATGACGCCATCCTTGAGGGCGTATTGCACGTTCATCAGGCCGCCGACCTTCAGAGCGAGGGCGAGTTCGGTGGTCTGGCGCTTTAGCTCAGTGATGACGTCGTCGGAGAGGTGCTGCGGCGGGAGCGAGCAGGCCGAGTCACCCGAGTGGATGCCGGCTTCCTCGATGTGCTCCATGATGCCGCATACGAACACGTCCTTGCCGTCGCTGAGGGCATCGACGTCGATTTCGATGGCGCGGCTGAGGTAGCCGTCGAAGAGGAGCGGGTTGTCGGAGAGGACCGAGTTGATCTGGCCGGTCTTGTCGTTGGGGTAGCGGATCAGGATGTCGGGCGGCACGAGGCCGGTGAGGGTGTCCTGCACGTAGCGTTCGAATTCGTTGGGCGAGTGAACGATCGCCATAGCGCGGCCGCCCAGCACGTAGGACGGGCGGATGACCAGCGGATAGCCGAGGCGCTCGGCGACGAGTCGGGCCTGCTCGAGCGAGTAGGCGATGCCGTTCTTGGGCTGGGCCAGTTCGAGGCGGCTGATGAGCTTCGAGAACAGGTCGCGGTCTTCGGCTAGATCGATGGAGCCGGGCTGGGTGCCGAGGATGGGCACGCCAGCGCGCTCGACGGCATCGGCGAGGTTCAGCGGAGTCTGGCCGCCGAACTGGACAATGACGCCGTGCAGCGTGCCGTTCTGCTTTTCGGTCTCGAGGATTTCGATAACGTCTTCCTCTGTGAGCGGCTCGAAATAGAGGCGATCGGAGGTGTCGTAGTCGGTCGAGACGGTCTCGGGATTGCAGTTGACCATGATGGTTTCATACCCGGCATCGCGGAGCGCGAAGCTGGCATGGCAGCAGCAGTAGTCGAACTCGATGCCCTGGCCGATGCGGTTGGGGCCGCCGCCGAGGATGACGACCTTCTTGCGGTCGGACGGGCGCGCCTCGTCCTCGACGGCGCCGGCAAAGGTCGATTCGTAGGTCGAGTACATGTAGGCGGTGGGGGAGGCGAACTCGGCAGCGGAGGTGTCGATGCGCTTGTAGACGGGGCGGACGCCCAGACTCTTGCGCAGGGCGCGCACATCCTTGGGTTGCTTGCTGGCGAGGTCGGCGAGCCGGCGATCCGAGAAGCCCATGGACTTGAGGCGGCGCAGGTTGGCCGCGTCGTCGGGGAGGCCGAACTCGCGGACCTGCTTTTCGGTGTCGACGATGCCCTGGATCTGCTCGAGGAACCACGGGTCGATCTTGGACGCGTCGTGGATATCTTCCACCGAGAAGCCGAGCCGCATGGCTTCGGCGACGTGCAGCAGGCGCTCGGGGGTGCCGGTGGAGACGGCGGCAAAGACGGCGTTCTCGTTGTCGTCTTCCTGGGCGCCGGCCTCGTAGCCGGGAATGCCGATCTCGTTGAGGCCGGTGAGGCCGGTCTCGAGCGAGCGCAGGGCCTTCTGCAGCGATTCCTGGAAGGTACGGCCGATGGCCATGGCCTCGCCGACGGACTTCATCGAGGTGGTCAGGCGCTTGTCGGCGCCCGGGAACTTCTCGAAGGCGAAGCGGGGGATCTTGGTGACGACGTAGTCGATGGTCGGCTCGAACGAGGCCGGGGTGGCGCCGCCGGTGATGTCGTTCTCGAGCTCGTCGAGCGTGTAGCCGACTGCAAGGCGGGCGGCGACCTTGGCGATGGGGAAACCGGTGGCCTTCGACGCTAGCGCCGATGAGCGCGAGACGCGCGGGTTCATTTCGATGACGATCATGCGGCCGTCAGCCGGATTGATGGCGAACTGGACGTTCGAACCGCCGGTCTCGACGCCGATCTCGCGGAGCACCGCGATCGAGGCGTCGCGCATGACCTGGTATTCCTTGTCGGTGAGGGTCAGCGCCGGGGCGACGGTGATTGAATCGCCGGTGTGGACGCCCATCGGGTCGAGGTTTTCGATCGAGCAGACGATGATGCAGTTGTCGTTCTTGTCGCGAACGACCTCCATCTCGTACTCTTTCCAGCCGAGCACGCTCTCCTCGATGAGCACTTCGTCGGTCGGGGAGGCGTCGACGCCGGTCTCGACGATGGCGAGGTATTCTTCCTTGTTGTAGGCGATGCCGCCGCCGGTGCCGCCAAGGGTGAACGACGGACGGATGATGCAGGGGAGGCCGATGACCTCGAGCGCCTGCAGCGCTTCGATGGTGTTGTGCGCGAGCATGGAGCGCGGGGTTTCGAGCCCGATCTTCTTCATGGCGTCGCGGAAGAGTTCACGGTCCTCGGCCTTGTCGATGGCCTCGGCATCGGCGCCGATCATCTCGACGTTGAACTTGTCGAGGATGCCCATCTTCTTGAGGCTGAGGGCGCAGTTGAGCGCGGTCTGGCCGCCCATCGTCGGGAGCAGCGCGTCCGGGCGCTCCTTCTCGATGATCTGGGCGACGATCTCGGGGGTGATCGGCTCGATATAGGTCGCGTCCGCCAGATCCGGATCCGTCATGATCGTCGCCGGATTGGAGTTGACCAGGATGATCCGGTAGCCCTCGTCGCGCAGCGCCTTGCAGGCCTGGGTGCCGGAGTAGTCGAACTCGCAGGCCTGGCCGATGATGATCGGCCCCGCACCGATGATGAGGATCGACTTGATATCGGTGCGTTTTGGCATGGACCTGCTCGTCTTTGCTTGGCCTTCGGCTTTGTCCGAAAAGTCTGCAACTTTTCGGGCCTCGGCATGTGGGCGCGCGCGGAAAGACCCGCGGCTGCGGGTCATTGCGTCGGAATCTATGGGCTAAGCGGGCTCTGTAACCGAACCTGTCGGGGAAGGGAACCCCCGGCAGGAAGTCTCACGCGCGTCGTGTGAACAGCGCCGCTGCGGCGACCAGCAGCCAGCCCAGGATCAGGCTGCCGCCACCGATGGGCGCTGCCATCGGGAAGAGGGCGTTGCCGGTGGCACTGCGCATCGCGAGGTCGCCGCAGAAGAGGGCGAGGCCGAGGAGCAGGACGTAGCCGGCGATCTTCACGAAGCGGGAGGCTGGGGCGAGGCTGAGCCCGATCAGGGTCGCGGCGTGGAACAGCAGGAAGTTCGCCACGATGGCGAGATTGGCGTCGCCGCCGTGGCTCGCAGCGGCGGCAGTCGCGACGCCAGCGGCGCCGAGCAGGCCGGCGAGGGCGAGGAAGGGGCGATACATCTCACAACTCCGGTGGCGATGGGGGCGCCGAGGGCCGCTCGGACCAGGTGCCGGCCGGCCAGCGCTCCAGTGCCTGCTGACCGGCGCCGCTCAGGGCGTAGACACCCCGATCGATGCGGTCGAACCAGCCATACACATTGTGCAGCAGTATTTTGGCGGCGATGGGGGTGGTCGACTTGAGGTCGCGCGGCCGCAGCGGACCATCGCGGAGGGCCGCGGCGCAGGCGAGGGCCTGTTGACGGTAGGCGGTCATGATCGGCTTGCGGGTGCTGCCGCCGGAAGTCGGGTCGCCCTTGCGGCGGCGATGTTCCTCGACGAGGCGGATACGCTTGCGCGCGTTCTTCCTGGGCAGCGGGGCCACCGGGCTGACGAAGACCTCGATAGTGTCGCTGCCCACGCCCAACATGCCGAGGCCGAGGCGGCGGCAGACGTCGCGGAAGCGGCGATCGCTCTCGCGGCCCTTGCCGCGCAGCGAGGTGCGGGCCGCTATCCAGACCTCGTCGCTGTGCGTCTGGCGATCAACGGCCTGAAGGATCAGCTCGAGGTTGAAGCTCTGCTTGAGTTCGCAGACCACGACGAGCGGCACCTCGCCCTCGGCGATGCCGACGAGATCGCAACTGCCGACCTCGCCCTTGACGACGTAGCCAGCCGCTTCGAGGAAGCGCTTCACGGGTTCATAGAGGGCGGTTTCCACGGGCTTGCCTGAGCAGATGATTCTGCGCCCACTATAGCTGGGAGCCGCGCTCCTCTGTCAGACGCTCTTGGTCATACGGTCTTGGCGATGCGGTCGAGCCAGTTCTGCCGGGCCGCGTCGTCGAGGTACTTCACCCGGTCGATGCGTGTCACCTTGACCGGCTTGATGCCGCAGAATTCCATGGTGGCGTTGCGCACTGCATTGATGTCGGCATTGCGGTACTGCACCCACAGGTACGCCGAGGGCGCGTCGCAGGTGGTGATGATGTGCCCCTCGCGGCCCTTCAGCAGCTTGTCCCAGAACGGGTCGTCGTCGTGGTAGCGGTAGGCGAATTCGGAATAGAGCGTGCGGTCGAAGAAGCCCTTGAGCAGCGCAGGCACGTTGCCCCACCAGACTGGGTAGATGATGACCCAGCGCTCGCACCAGCTGAGATTGGCCTGCGAAGCAATGAGGTCGTTCTCCAGCGGCTGCACGCGGCGATAGCCGTGATGGAGGATAGGGTCGAAGTCGAGCTCGCCGAGATTCTGGCGGCGGACGTCGTGGCCGGCGACGGTGGCGGCGGCGCAGTAGGCGTCGGCAATCGCGCCGTTGAAGCTGTCGGTGTCGGGGTGGGCGAGCAGGACGTAGATGCGCATCGAGCATGCTCCGCGAGGTTTACCAGAGATACCGAGGCAATAGCGCAAGACCGGCGGGCCGGGCTTGACGAAGGTCAACCGGCCCGCGCGCCTGACTACATCAGTCGGTCATCGCCGATAGCGAGATCGCGCGATTTGGGGTGCAACGGAAAGCCATATCCCGCCCCGGCCTCCTGCCACACCAACAACTGCTGCTTGTGGTACGAGCTCATGTAGAGGTGGGCAGCCACACTTTGAAACGCCAGGTTCAGTGCCTGAATGCCGTCCGTACCCATGACGTGGCTTCTATCAGTGGTGCCGGGCCAAACGATCTCGAAAGTACACTTCCATGCCAGGCCCACCGGCTCTGGTGCATTCACGTGCACCTCCACCGTTTGGGGCGGGCTGCCGGTGATGGCCAATTTTCGCGTTGCTACGATCATCGTTTCCCCACCTTAAGCGGAGGTATGTATACGCCTCGCATGCGAGTTGTTCCAACGCTCGGCAGCGGAATCCCAGCACCAGATGCCAAGCTGCAGTGCACAAAGCTCCTAGACAAGTGTTGCTCGCGGTCAGGCACTGGTCGAGTATCGGAGGCTATGGATCAGGTTGTAGCTGGGGAGGCCGCCATGTGCCGGAACATCAAGCCGCTGTTCAATTTCGAGCCGCCGGCGAGCAGCAACGAGATGCGGGATGCGGCGCTGCAGTTTGTTCGCAAGGTCTCGGGCTATACGCATCCGAGCAAGGCCAACGAGACGGCATTCTACGCGGCTGTCGACGATATCGAGAAGGTTGTCAGGCGGATGCTCAAGGAGCTCGAGACCGATGCGCCAAAGCGTGACCGCGAGGTGCTGATTGCGCGGGCGCGGGAGAAGGCCAAGGAGCGCTATGCGCGGGCCGGCTAGGTTGCTGGCGCGAGGCCGGGGCGTCGGAGGAGTACCAGTTCGTAGCCGTCGAACCAGACGGTGGCGAACTGCTCGTAGCGCGCGAGGATAGCTGCGAGGTCGGGATCGCTGGCTGCCCATTCCAGCCAGTCGAAGCCATCGCGCGAGCTGACGACGATATCCGGTGGGCGGGCGAGCAGGTCGGCGCGAAGCTGGAGGCGCTCGGCGGCCTCGAACGCGTCGATCTTTTCGCGCCACGCCGGATCAGGGTGGCGCTCCATGCGCAGGCGCCAGGCGCTGATGCTCATCAGCAGGCTGGGCGGAGAGTTGACCAGTTCGCCGTGCACGACGCGTGACAGCGGGCTGCCGACGGTGAGGTCGGGGGTGATGTTGGCGATGCGCAGGCCGTCGCCATAGGGCCGGACGGCGTCAACCAGCGGCTGCCGCTTCTGCCATTGGGCGACGTCGTCGATCATTGGCATGATCGCGAGGATTGCCGCGGCGGCGACGGGCAGGACGGCGTCGATGGGGCGGGCGGGGCCGTCACGGCGCTCGGAGAATGCGACGAGCACGAAGGTGCCGATCAGCGCTACGCCGGGGAGGATCTGGTAGGTGTAGCCCTTGCCCTGGGCGAGATAGCTGAGGAAGAAGCCGAGCGACATGGCGAACATGACGCCGAGCAGCGGGCTCATTCGGATGTGCTGGCGGAAACCGATCAACGCGATCAGCAGGATGGCCTCGAAGTAGACGGCTGGCCGGATGCTCAGCAGGACCCAGAGCCCGCGGCGGTCAGGGATGTAGACGGTGGTCGCCACCGGCAGGATGTTGCTGAGGAAGGCCGGATAGAACAGCACCGTCGCGGCGCAGAAGGCGAGGAACAGGCTGCCGGCCAGCCACATTTCCGGGGCGAAGACGGGCCAGATCGAGCGACGCTGCCACGCGACGTAGAGGGCGCCGAGCAGGATGGGCAGGGCGAAGTGTGGCTTGATGGCGAGCATGAAGCCGCCAGCGAGGCCCGCGACGATCCATACATAGGCGGGCGGGCGGATGCCGCTGGCGCGCAGGGCGAGCGAAACAACCAGCGGCAGGCCGGCCATGGCGGCGAAGTGCTCGCGCTGGGCAAAGTCCTCGCCCCAGGCGGAGAGGAAGAGCAGGAGGGCGACGGGCCAGAACAACTCGGGGCGGGTGATCAGGCGATGTTCGGTGACGAGGCGCGCGGCGTAGCCGGTCGTCAGGAGGCCGAAGCCGACGGTCCAGAGGATTACCAGCGGCTCGGGCGGCAGGGCCAGCGCCCGGGCGAGCAGCACCGGCGGCATGTAGAGATAGCCGGCCATCGGCGGGTTGGGCTCGAGGATGTCGATATAGAGCCGACCGCCATCGAGGATGCGTTCGGAGACGGTGATCAGCCAGGAGACGTCGGGGCCGAGTGGGCCAGACAGGTGAAACGCCACCGTGGCCAGCGCGATGAACGCGACCAGGGCATGGACCATCGGGCTGGAGCTTGAGCGCAAGGGGGCGCGGACGGCGTCGGTGGTGGAAGCGGTCATGGGCGCGCCGGCTCTTGGGGACCCTGCCACCATCGCTCCACCCGCCTTTCGGCGACGTAAACGAAGAGCCCGGCGCCTTTGAGGGCACCGGGCTCGGATTCAGCGGTGGCGTCGAGCTGACTTACTGTTTGGCGAAGCTGATGGCCGAAGCGGTGGCCCGGCCCTTCTTGTCGACGACCTTGAAGCTCATCTTGATGGCGTTGCCGGCCAGCGAGAAGCTCGAGGTCGCGGCGCCATGCTCGGTGTCCAGCGACGATGCGAAGGTGATGGTGTTGCCCGACTTCTTGCCGGTCGTGCTCACCTGCTTGCCCTGGACGCTGGACTGCGAAAAGAAACGCTTGTTCGCATCGTCGTAGGCCATGGCGCCGCGGAAGCTGTAGCCGCCCGCGCCGAACGAGCAGCGGCCGGAGTAGGAGACAGCGCCAGAGTCGGCGGGCTTGAAGCTGAGACGGCAAACGATTGAACCAGCGTTCGGCCCGGTAACCTCGCCGGTGCCGCGCCAGTTGCCGGCATACTTGGCGAGGAGGGCATTCTCGCTCGGACCAGCGACGGCCGGCAGCGCGAGGGGAGCGAGGAAGGCGGGGACGAGAGCTAGGATCTTGAGGGTCAATGGCAGGCGCATTGCAACTCCGGAATCGGGCAAGGGTTTTTTCGGGTCGGAACCTGGCGGTGTGAGCCGGATTCCGGGAGATGACGCGTTTGTCGTTGCAGTAACGGTACTGTACCTGACTGCCAGATGAACGACGCGCGGTCTGACAAAACTGTGAGCGCATGTGAAGGCCTCGGTTGACCATATTATGGCGATCGGATTGCGCAATCCTCAATAAACGCGGGGTTCAGCGGCCGTTCAGGTGATTTCTGGCCATGTTCCGGGGCCTGCGGGGCGTTTCGCTTTCGCCGGAGGGAAGGGATGAGGGAAATGTCCATCAGCAAAACAATAGTTGGGGCAGCTGCATTCGCCGCCTGCCTGCTCAGCGCCGGAAGCGTGCTCGCCGTCGAGGCGGCCGCCAAATCGGCAGTGAATGTCCGTACCGGTCCGGGGACCAGCTTCGGCATCGTCGATCAACTGACCGCTGGCGAGATCGTCAACGTGACCGAGTGCGCGCCGTCGAATTTCTGCTTCGTCGAGCATGACGGCCCGGATGGCTGGGTGAGCGCGAACTTCCTCACGGCGATCGAGGACGAAGAAGAGGACATGGAAGAGGGCGGCGGGAGCAATCCCGACTGCAGCTTCGGCTTTGTGGTCGGACCCGGCGGTCCGAGCCTGTCGATCAACTGCGGCGATGCTCCGATGCCTCCCGCACCACCGGCTCCGCCGGCCGCCGCGGAAGCATGCCTCTATACCGGCAACAACTTCAACGGTGACGACCTGTGCGTAGGGGTGGGCATCCGCAACGCGCTCAATGGCACCTTCAACAACAAGATCTCGTCGATCGAGCTGAATGGCGGCGCCAAGGCGATGCTTTGCGATGGTCCGAACCTGACGGGCGTGTGCAAGAACATCACCACCGACACGGCGCCGCTGCAGCCATCGATCAACAACAAAACCTCGAGCTTCTCGATCTATGTCGGTGCCCCGCCGGTGATCGAGCCGCCGGTGATCGAACTGCCGCCGGTGATCATTTTCCCGGAGACGCCCGTGACGTTCTCGACCGGTCCGATCGACCTGCAGCAGACCTTCACTGCCAACCTCGACAACGGAACCGTGGGCGGAGGCGGCGTGGATATCTGGTACCAGGCCGTGACGGCGGTGGAGAAGTACATCACGCCGCGGAACGGTGCGACGATCGCGGTCGGCGACGGCAGCAATCGTGGCTATGCGGGCTGTGCAGCCGAGAGCTTCAGCGGCGACAACGTTCCGCTCGCCGATATCCCGGTCGGAACCTATGTGTGCGTGAAGACCAACCAGGGCCGCATTTCGCAGTTCCGCGTCAACGGCTTCATGGGCACGACGATGAAGCTTGGGTACACCACCTGGGCCAACTGATCCCGGCCGAATTGCTGAAGGCCCGGTGCGCGAGCGCCGGGCCTTTTTCATGCGCCGAGGTCCGGCGGGAGGCGGTAAAGGGCGTCGGCGATGGCCGGGTCGCGGACCGGGTCGAAATCGGTGTCGGTGGGCAGCAGGATAGAGACCTTGTCGACGCCAAGGTCGGCCAACTGCCACGGGGTGCCGTAGCCGTATTCCAGGTGGCCGCGACCGATGATGCCGACGACCAATGGCGGCTCCGGGCGGTCGAGGGCACGGGCGATGTTCTGGGCGAAGGCGCGGTCCCAGGTTTGCTGGGCGCGAACGAAGCGGTCGATGGTGGCGGGGGCCGATGGGCGGCCCGATGGACCGGCGACGCGGGCGAGGTAGTCGCGATAGGCGGGGATGGCGGGTTTGGCCGGGGTCAGTCCGTCACGCTCCTCGACGGGGATGGCGTCCCAGCCTTCCTTGCCGACCCTGGTAACAAGCGGGCGGCGGCAGTTCAGCGCCAGCATGGGCACGCCGGCCTCGCGGCAGAAATCGAAGATCGGCCAGTAGAGCCCGGCGTCGTAGCGCCAGACTTCACCCCATTCGGCGGCTTCGAGGAATTCGGCCCGGCTGGCATAGGCGCCGGACAGGAAGGCATCGAGCACGCCCTGCTGACGGCGCTGGAACATCTCGAACCCGATGGCGATGGGACGGTGGGCATGCAGCGCGGTGGCGACCGCCAACTGCCAGCGGTGGATGTCGTAGCGGGTGTGCGTTTCGCCGAGCAACACGACATTCTGGTCCGCGAGGCGCCCGATCAGCTGCTGGTGCTCGAGGGGAGCGGCGCGGTTGGGGTCGAACCAGGTGGCGGGAGGAAGATGCATGGGGCGCTCGGTCAGGATCTGGGGGATCGCTGGCTGGCGCTGGGCTGGCTGGCTACGCGGGTTGGGTAGCGGCGGGGACGCGCGGCGTCAACGCGGAACCGCTGCGGCATGCCGGTCGTTTCCGCGGGCAGAACAACTGGAGGCCTTGATGCTGAACTTGCTGATCTTGCTGATCGTGGTCGCGCTGGTGGCCGGCGCGCTGGGGTTCACCGGGGTCGCTGCCGGAGCCGCCACTGCTGCCAAGTTCGTGTTCGGCCTCATGGTGATCGGCATCATCGTGGTGCTGATCCTGATGGCGATGGGCATTGCGCTTCTGGTCTAGCGCAGGGAATCAGGGTCGTTGCGTAACCGGCTGACTACTCTTCTGGTTCTGTGGTGAAGAGCAGCGGGAAGCCCTCGCTCCGCGCCATCTCGGTGGCGCGGTTCGACTTCGTCTCCGCGACCTCCCGGGTGAACACCGCGACAACGCACGAACCCTTGGTGTGGGCGGTGACCATGATCCGGTTGGCCTGATCCTCGGTGATGCGGAACTCGGCCTTCAGCACCCGCACGACGAACTCGCGCGGCGTGAAGTCGTCGTTGACGAGGATGACCTTGTGCAACGGCGGGCGCGCGACCTTGGTGCGCGTACTCGTCTTGGGGCGGGTCGGGGTATCGGTGCTCATGGCATCCTTAATTCTGCCAGGCTGAACGGACACGTCATAGCAGGCACAAGCCGGGTTTTCCATCCGGACGGACCTCGCCGGATGGGCAGGCCCGCCGGCTATCGGTTGGACGGGCGCCGTCCGGGGTGGCATGAGTAGCGCCCATTCATCAGATCGTTGTTCCAGAGCAGGTCGTTCTTCCATGCGCCTTCGCAGATATTCTGCCGGATTGCTGATGTTGCTGTGCGCCGCCGGGGTGGCGCAGGCGCAGGACGTGCCGGAGGTGGTGCAGTACACCCTGCCGAACGGGCTGGAAGTGCTGCTCTCTCCCGATCACAAGGTGCCGAAGGTCGGCCTGGCGCTGACCTATCAGGTGGGCGGGATGAACGAGCCGCCGGGCCGGAGCGGTTTCGCCCATCTGTTCGAGCATCTGATGTTTTCGGGCACGCCGGACTATCCGCGGTTCGATGAGACCTATTCGGCGCTCGGGCTCTCCAACAACGCTTTCACCGGGGATGACGGCACGACCTACGTGACCGGTGGTCTGGCCTCGGCGCTGCCGGTGATGCTGTCGGTGGAGGCGGACCGGATGGCCAATCTGGGCGGTGACGTGACGCAGGAGGAGTTCGACCTGCAGCGCAACGTCGTGAAGAACGAGATGCGGCAGAACGTGCTCGATGCGCCCGGACAGCGCGGAGCGGTGGCGCTGCGGGCGGCGCTGTTCCCGGCGCCGCACCCCTATGCGGAGGCGACGATCGGTTCGATGGCCGACCTCGATGCGGCGACGCTCGAGGACGTGCGGGCGTTCTTTGCGCGGTACTATGTGCCCAACAACGCGATCCTGGCCATCTCGGGCGATTTCGAGGTCGAGGCGGTGAAGGCGATGATCGGCGAGACGTTCGGGCTGCTGCCTCGGGGCGACGCCGTAGAGATTCCGGTGGCCGAGGCGCCGGCGCCGGTGCGGGCGCGGATCGAAACCACGGACAAGGTGGTGACGCCGATCATCAACCTTTCGCTGGCGGGACCCGCCATCGGGACGCCTGAGAGCTCGGCGCTGGGGCTGGCGGCGGACCTGCTGGGCAATCCGGACTATGGGCTGCTGCGGCAGGAACTGGTCAACTCAGGGCTGGCAACGTCGGCATCGGCATACTGGGACGCGATGCGGCTCGGCGGTCAGTTCAGCGTGATGGTGACGGCGGCAAACGGAGTGGCGGCGGCGGACCTGGAGGCGGCGTTGCGTGCGGCGCTGGACCGGTTTGTGGCGAGCGAACTCAGTGGCGAGGACATCGAGCGGGCGCGCTCGAACGTGTTGCTGGGGCGGCTGGTGTCGACCGAGGCCTTGTTGCCGCGGGCGCAGGTGCTGGTGGAGCGCTTCGGGGTGCTCGGGCCGGATTTCTATGGGCTCGGAGACGACCCGGTGCTCGTGGCGGTGACCCGCGATGACGTGCAGGAGGTGGTGCGGAAACGGCTGAACGCCGACGATTTCAGCGCGCTGGTGATTTCGCCCGGTGCGCCGGGGGCGGCGCCGGCCGTGCTCGTCGACAGTACCGGCGTGCCGGAGGCGATTGCGGTTGCCGATCGGCCTGCGGTGGAGGTGCCCAAGCTGGAGGCCGGTGAGCCTGGCAAAGGCTCGCTGCCAGCCCGTGAGTCCGGCACGCTCGGCAATGGGATCGCGCATGTGCACTACCGCCTTCCGGGCAGCCCGATGACGTATGTGGTGCTGACGGCGGGCGGCGGGTTCGGTTCCGATACTCCTGGCAAGGAGGGACTGATCGAACTGACGGCGGCGATGCTGTCGACCGGCGCCGGTGAACGGGATGCCGAGGCCTTCAGCCGGGCCAGCAAGGATATCGGCGCGGTGGTGTCGGCCTACGCCGATATCGCGCGATCGGCGGTGGTGCTGGCCGTGCCACAGGACCGGCTGGCCGGCGGCGTGGACCTGCTGGCTGACGCGGTGCTGCGCCCGCGGTTCGATGAGCGGGAATGGACGCTGCTGCAGGCGCAGGTCGTGCAGTCGCTCGGCTATCGCAAGCTCAGCGGCCCGGCCGTCGGCTACTATGCGCTGCAGGACATGGTGTTTCCGATTCCGCCGGGGCGGGCGGCGCTCGATGCGGAGCCGGAGACAGTTGCGGCCCTGACACTCGCTGAGGTGCGGGAGACCTACGCGAAGCTGTTCACGCCCAGCACCACCACGATTTACACGGTTGGACCGGGGGATATCGACAGTGTGGCGCCGGAACTGGGGCGGGCGTTCGGAAGCTGGGACAGCCATAGTGCCGGTATCCCGATGCTGGGACATCCCCCCGCTGTGGTGCCGGAGGGGCTCAACGTGTTCATCAAGCCGTTCCAGGCTGAGGCGCAGGCAGTGATCTATCTTGTGCGGCCGGCGCCCTCGTTCGGGGAGGCAGGCTTCCTCGAATCTACGGCGGTGACGACGCTGCTCGGCGGCGATTTCACCAGCCGGCTCAACTCGGTGATGCGCGAAACCAAGGGCTACTCGTACGGAATCCGAGCGGGGATCGCCAATGACCTGCCGGGCGGCGGCGGACTGATGAGCGTATCGGCCCCCGTGCAGGCCGACAGGGTGGGCGAGGCGCTCGGCGATATTGTCGCGGGGTTCGGGAGCCTCGCCGTCACGCCGGTGAGCGCCGAGGAACTGAACCGCACGGTAATGAGTGCTGCGACCGGCAATGCTTCGGTGGGTGAAACGGGCGGCGGGCTGATCGGCCTGGTGCTGGGTGCGGCCGGCATGGGGATGACGCCAGAACAGTTGCAGGGACTGATGCAGGACGTGGTGGCACTCGAGCTGCCCGACGTGCAGGCCCAGGGCAGGGCGCTGTCGGAGCTCGCGGCGGCGCTGGTGGTGATCGCCGGAGACCCCGCTGCGCTGGTGCCGCAGCTCGAGGCGGCCGGCTTTACGCCGCAGGTGCTGCCGGCGGAGTGACGCCGGGCCGGGCGCGCCGGAACAGCAGGTCCTTGGCGGCCACTAGGGCGCCAGCGGTGATCAGCAGGCAGGCGATGAGGACGAGGTTGGTGTACTCGGCATAGCCGGTGAGGATCAGGATCAGGGTGGAGAGCAACGGGGTGGAGTAGCTCACTGCGCCGAGCGCCTGGATGTCGCCCTGCTTGACGCCGATGTCCCAGACGTAGAAGGCGAGTCCGACCGGCCCAAGGCCGAGAGCGATGACCGCAGCCCATTGCCAGAGATCGGTCGGCCATACGGTCTGCTCGAAGAGCAGGTGGCAGATCGCCGCGAGGACGGCGGTGGCGAGGCAGAAGCCGGTGATGGCGTCACTCGGGACACTGGCAAAGCGGCGCGACAGAACCGAGTAACTCGACCAGGCGAGAGCGGCGCAGAGCGCGGCGAGATAGCCCGAGAGGTATTGTGCGTCGAGCGTCAGGCCGCGGCCCTTGGTGACGATGAGGACAGCGCCGGCCAGCGCCAGCAGGCAGCCGAGGATGTGCTGCCATTTCAGGCGTTCGCCCGGCAGAAACGCGGAAAAGACGACGATCAACAGCGGCCAGAGGTAGTTGATCAGCCCGGCTTCCACCGGTGGGGCGCTACGCAGGGCGAAAAAATAGGCAAAGTGATAGCCGAACAGGCCGCCGACGCCGAGCAGCCAGACTTTCGGTGGCTGCCGCATGGCCTTGAGCGAGGCGGGGCGGATGACCAGCAGCGACAGGCCGCCGACAGCGAAAGTGATGGCGGTCAGTTGGAAGGCCGGCATGGTGCCACTGGCCGCAGTCAGGAAAGCGAGCAGCGACCAGAGCAGCACGGCGGAGAAGCCGATCAACGTCGCAGTAGGGCGGGTCAGGGGGGCGGACATGGCGTTGCTTCTAGCCTGCGGCGATGCGGCTCACAACGTGTCGCAGATGTGAGCGGCGAGAGAGTTGCTGCGACTGGCGCGAATACCTAACGTGTTCCGCGACAAGAGGAACTTGCTGCCCGATGCCGATCAGCCTCGCCGAGATTGCCGCCCTGCGGCATGCGCTAACGTCGGGATTCGGCCCGGTGGAGACCGAGATCATCGGAGAGAAGGCCTCGTCGCTGGGGCATCATGGGCGGCAGGCGGAGAAGGCGGTAGCGGCGCTCCATGCCTATGATGCGGCGCCGGTGCCGGGGGTGGAACGGCAGGCGCTGGTCAAGGCGGCGGCGCGCGAAGTGTGGAAGTACTTCATCCAGCGCGAACTGTGCGGCATCCGTGACCAGCGCGACGTGATCCGCGACTACCGGATTCCGAACGAAGTGCTGATGCGGCTGGGGGCAATGGACTGAAGGATTGCGCGTTCCGGCCGACATTGGCCGATCAAATGAAAACGATTGCAGAAGTGTCATCTTGTCGCATGCTACGGCTATGCGGAACCAGGGGTTAGTCGTGTCGAATCCAGTCGTCGTGGGAGGGACAAGCCGTGTTGCGTGAACGGCTGATCGACACCCGCTCGTTGGGCCCCCGCCGGCGCGGCAAGGACCCCGAGCCGCCATTCCACAAGCTCGCCACCGATGTGTTGTGGGTGGGCTTCAGGATCGATACCGCACGGGTTGCTCCCTACGTTCCCGCTGGTCTGGTGCTGACGGAAGCCAGCATCGGCGTGCTCGGCATCTACCAGGCGCAGACGGGGCTCGGGCTGGCGCCGTACAGGCGCGCCCTCGTGGGCGTGTCGGTCGAGGGCAGGCCCGGTTCGGATGCCGGCGAGGGCATGCTGGTGGTTGGCAACGTGATGGACGAGCCGGGGGCAGGACTCCTGCGGCGACTGTACTCGGGCGAGACCACAATCGGCACGGCGCGAACCTGGCGGGAGGACGGGCTGCTGCACGGGGTGGCTGAAGTCGACGGGGTTGCCTGGTTGCGCGCCACGGTGCGGCCGACCAGCGATCCCCGCCGCGACCTGGCGGGCGTGGACACGTTCTTTGGGGTGACGGCGACCGGGGTGATCAAGCATGCCGACTCCAACGTCTCCGATATCGCCGAGGCCGAAGTCGTGACGGTGGAGATCACCGATGCCGCGCCGGAGCTCTTCCGGGCCTTTCGACCGAAAGAGTTCGTGTTTGCGCTGCATGCCATCCAGGTCAACTCGATCTGGAGCGAGCCACGCGTTGTCGGGGGTACCACCGGTGACCCCGCAGCGCTGTTCCTCGGACTGATCGAGGATACCGGCCGGGCCGCAGCCATCGTGAAGCAGGACGGGACGCTGATCGGCATCAACCCCAGTGGCGAAGCGATGCTGGGTGGCGATGGGCCACGTCTCGGCGAGACGCTGCTCAGCGGGGTGCAGGAGGAAAAGGATGCGCTGCGCAAGGCGCTGGAACTGTCGATCGCCCGGAGCGGGCCGCGGGTGTCGGCGCCGATCTCGCTGACACGGCCGGGGGGCAGGCAGTTGTTCGCCTATGTGATGCCGCTCGAACATGGGAGGCATGGTGGCGAGGCGGCGCTGGTGCTGCTCGGCGATCCGCGGGGTCCGGAGCGACGCGATGCGGTGGAAATGCTGCAATTGTCGGGGCTGACTGCCGCAGAAGCGCGGCTGGGGGCGCTGGTTGGGGTCGGGCTTGGGGCGCGTGAAGCGGCCAACGAACTCGGGATATCTGAGCACACGGCCCGCTCGACGCTCAAGACGGTCTACGACAAGCTGGGGATCCGGAAGCAGTCCGAACTCGGGCATTTGGTGGCCCGGCTCCAGCATTTCTGACAGCCACTGAGATTTGCCTGGCCAATCCCCCAATTTGAGGGGTGCGCCTTAGCCAAACTCCACACATGAGTCAGTGCAAGCAATATTTGAAGGTCGCTTAAGGTGCTCGATTTTCTTGACGGTCGCCTAGATCTACAGTCGCCGCACGGCACTGGCCTGACCGTGGGCGACGTGATCGCCATGCTGGAGACATTCGATTCATCGGCGCCTTTCCTCGTCGCCGGCGAGTATGGCGGGTTGGAGGAAGTGCTCGGGCTGCGCAAGATCAACGTGATGCTCAACGTCAACGATGCGGACGGCTTCGGGCCGCACGAAATCGCCGGGCCGGGCGAGCGCGGGGATCAGGTCGCGGTCACGCTGCGGACCGCAGGGGCCATCAGAGGTAATACTTGAAGCCTTCGTGGCTCTTGAGGAAGCCCAGCCGCTCGTAGAAGCGGTGGGCGTCCAGCCGCTTCTTGTTAGATGTCAGCTGCACCATGCCGCAGCCGCGCTGGCGCGCCTGCCCGATAGCCCACTGGATCATCTGCGAGCCGAGCCCCTTGCTGCGATGCGTGGGAGCGATGTGGACTGCCTCGACGAGGCAACGCTTCGTGCCCAGCCCGGAAATTCCGGGGATGAAGGTCAGCTGGATGGTTCCGACGGTCTCGTCGCCGAGCATCGCCAGCATCATCATCTGGTTCGGATCGGTCTCGAGTTCGCGCAGGGCGGCGACGTAGCGCGGGTGGAACGGCTCGTCGGGGCGATCATCGGTGGCGCGGACGGCGTCATCGGTCAGCAGCTTGACGATGAAGGGCAGGTCGGCTTCGACGGCCTTGCGGTAGGTGAGGCTCACTCGGTTTCCTCGATCGTATCGGGCAGCGCGAAGTGACGCGTACTCTCGATGATCGAGGTGAGCAAGCCGGGGAAGCGGGCGTTTGGGTGCTTTCGGCGCAGACGGTGGTCGGGTCAACCGGCGCTGGCGCTCGGGGTGATCTACCTGTCGCGGCCCAAGCCGGTGTTCATGCCGCGGCTGGGGTAGTTCCAAGCTCTCATTGACCAGAGTCGCGTACCCCTCGTACTGCTGAATGGACGAGGGGTTCTGATTTTCTAATGGATATGCGGTTGGTGTGGCTGGCGCTGGGGGCCTTTGCCGGCAGCGTCGAGAGTTCGCTGATCGTCGCAGTGCTGCCGGCGATCAGCAGCGAGACCGGGGTGACAATCGGCCAGGCCGGATGGCTGGTGACACTTTATGCGCTGTTTTACGGGCTCGGCACGCCACTGATCTCGACCGCACTCGGCCGAGTGGATCGGCGAACGGTGGTGGCGACGGCGGAATTCGTCTTTGGCTGCGCGTCGCTGGCGCTGGGGCTGCTGCCCGAGTTCATCATGCTGGCAATCGCACGCTCGGTGCTGTCGATGGGAGCGGGGACGTTCACCTCGACCGCACAATCGACGGCGGTGGCGTTGTCGGACGCATCGCGGCGGGGGCGGGCGGTGGCCATCGTGGTGATGGGCGGTTCGCTCGGCGTGGCGATTGGTTCGCCGATTGCGGTGTGGGCATCGCAGAGTTTTGGCTGGCGGCCGGCCTACCTTGCGATTGGCGGGCTGGCGATCGTTGCGGCGCTGACCATGTGGCGGATGCTGCCGGGCGACATTGCCGGTGACCGGCGGACGCTGCGCGAGCGGATCAGCGTGATCCATGTCCCCGGGATGAAGTGGGCGCTCGCGACATCGGGCGTGATGTATGCGGCGAGCTCGATGCTGCTGACCTACACGGCGCCGGTAACGACCGAACTGATGGGGCTCGCGTCATCGTGGCTGCCGATGGTGTTCCTGGCGTTCGGCGTGGGCGCTGTGGCGGGGACAGGGATCGGCGGATGGCTGACGGACCGCTATGGCGGGCGACAGACGGTGGTGGTGATGATCGGGCTGCTGGTGGTGCAGTTCGCTGCACTGCCGCTTATCGCCATGCTGCCGGAGGTGCTGGTGCTGCCGCTCTACCTGCTCGACACCTTTGCCTTCGGAATTTGCTGCTGGGGGTTGGCGCCTCCGCAGATCAGCCGACTGGCGGTGCTGGCCCCGGCCTCGGTGCAACTGGCGGCGGCGCTCAACCTGACCTCGATGAATCTCGGCGTGGCGGCGGCGGCGCTGGGCGGCGGCTGGGTGCTGCAGCACCATGGCGTCGTGGCGCTTTGTCTGGTGGCGTCACTGGTCGCGGTGGCTGCCGTGGCGGTGGCGTGGATGGTGCCGGACAGTAAGCCCCGTCCGGCCTGAGGCTATGCCACGCGCTTGCCTTTGGGGCTGATGGCCCAGGCGACGATCAGGACGACGACGGCCAGAAAGCCGGGAAGCAGGGCAAGCCACTCTTCGCCGACAGCGAGGACGGCGCAGCCGGCCCACATGATCGAACTCAGGGCCTCCGAGATGGTGGCGGCGCGGCTCGCGACCTGGCGGCGGCGGAACATGGCGCGGCGCATCGGCACGCGGAACCAGAGCTGGATGGCGGTGGCCGAGCTGGCTGAGATCGCCACGAAGATGGCGGTGACCCAGACGAGATCCCACGATGCGATCCACACCATGGCGAGGACCGGGGCGAAGATGACGCTGATCGAGACCAGCACGGCCTCGATTTTGGCGATCAGCACGGCCCGCGGATGGATGGGGGCGGTGACGACGAGATCGTGCGCATCCTCGCCGGAGATGGCGAGCCAGCTGAGGCCGCCTGCGAGCTGGCCGGCGGCCATCACGATGACCGGGATGACGACGACATAGGTGCCGGCCGACTGGCCGTAGCTGACCCACAGGAACAGGGCTGGTGGAAACAGGTAGAGAATCTGCATCAGCGACTGGCTGAGCAGCCAGGGGTCGCGGCGGAGCAGTTTCCATTCCTTGACGCGCAGGGCGTGGCGCTGGCTGGTCTTGCGGAAGGGCCGCGTCGAGGCCGACTGCTGGACGCGAGCGGCGGCGACGCCGGCGGCCGCGATGGCATAGGTGGCGAAGCTGCGCGAGGTGAGGCTGATCACCAGACTGAGGGCCGCGAGGCCGAAGCTGACGACGAGCACCATGTCGAACACGTCGCCCATGGCGCCGCGGGCGGGCAGCCAGAGGATGTTGCCGAGGTCGGGCATATTGGCGACAAACTCGGGGTCCTGCAGAACCTGGAAGCGGTTCATGTTGCCGAACGACAGGATCGCGATGGCCTGGATGCCGATGATGAAGCCGGCGCCGACGATGCCGGCGATGATCTGCGCGACGAGGCGGGTGCGGGCCGGGCCGATGGTGCGGAAGAGGCCGACCGTGACCAGTACCGAGATGGCGGCCGCGATGGCGCCAAAGCCGGCGAGCACGCCATAGGCACTCAGCCAATGCAGGCCCTCATGGGCGACCAGCACGTTGATCAGCGGGCTCGCGAGCAGGCAGGCGAGGATGATGGTCCCGAAGGCGGTGGCGCCGGTGCGGACCGCGAACACGCGCTCGGCGGGGGCGGGAGACGAGAGGATCAGGTCGAGATCGGAGCGCGCGTAGTAGGCGCGGGTGACGGACTCGAGCGCCTGAGAGAGCATCACAGTCCAGAACAGGAAGCCGGTGCCGGTGATGAGGACCAGGGTCTGCTTGTCCGGGCCGATGCCAGAGTTGATCCATGGGGTCATCAGCGCGTTGGCGAGGAGATGGAGGCCAGCGTAAAACAGGGCGAGGACGACGAAGAGGACGATCGAGCGGACGCTCTTGCCGCCGGTGGTCACGGCCAGCCAGTCGCGCCAGGCGATGCGGAACTCGTGGGCGGCGAACCAGGGGAGAGTGGCGGGCGCGAAGCTCATGCGGCCGCTTCCGTCGCGATGTCGGCTTCCTTCTGGGCGACGAGGTCCAGGAAGATTTCCTCGAGCGTGGTTTCGCGGCCGATCCGGGCCCGGAGTTCGGCGAGGGTGCCCTCGGCGGCGAGGCGGCCGTGGTTGATGACACCGATCCGCTCCGCCATGCGCTCGGCGACCTCGAGGATGTGGGTGGTCATGATGACGGTGACGCCTTCGGCCACCTTCTGCTTGAGCACATCCTTCACCTGCCGGGCGGAGCCGGCATCAAGGCCGGTGAGCGGCTCGTCGAGGATGATGAGGCGCGGGTCGTGCACGAGGGCGCCGGCGAGGGCGACCTTCTGCAGCATGCCCTTGGAAAAGCCGCCGCAGCGCTCGTTGGCGTGGGGACGGAGACCGAGCCAGTCGATCAGTTCGTTGGAGTGTTTTTCGGCCTGGCGGGCATCGACGCGCCAGAGGCCGGCGACGAATTCGAGGTACTCGAGCGGGGTCAGGCGGTCATAGACCATCGGCTCGTCGGAGACCCAGGCGATGATGGATTTGGCGCCGATGGGGTCGCGCTGGGCGTCGATGCCGTAGACAGAGATGGAGCCGGCCTCGGGCTTCAGAAGGCCCGCGACCATGCGGAGGATGGTGGTCTTGCCGGCGCCGTTGGGGCCGAGCAGGGCGTAGAACTCGCCGGCCCTCACCTTGAGCTCGAGGTCGATGACGACGGGGCGGTCGAAGCTCTTCTTCAGGCCCGAAATGGCGAGGGCATAATCGGCGGACATCTGGCGCGCTCCGGAATGACGGCGAAATGTCATACGCGGTGTGGCGTTGCAGGCGGGTGAAGCGGTTGGGTTAAGGAAGTGCTGCGGGGGCTATTGCAGGCCGACCGGGTCGACGATGCCGGCTTCGCAGCCGCCGCGGGTGGGGTTGGCCGCTTCGAGGAGGGTGGCGAGGTCCGGGGCGGTGTCGATGATGCCCCAGAGGCCGAGGGTGAGTTCGGTCACTAGGGTGCGGTCGCCGTCATCATCGCAGGCGATACGGACGCTGTCGCCGGTGCCCGCACCGAAGCCGGTGTCGAAGGCGGCGCGGATCTGCCGCTGGGTCAGCCGCTTGCCGATGTTTGCGGCGAAGAGCTCGCGGACTGGCGAGGCGTTCAACTGGTCGAGCAGCGCGAGGGAGGCAGCGAAATAGGCTTCGGCATCGCCGGGAAAACAGGTGCCGTGCTTGATCCATTCATGCCGGTCCAGCTGCGACAGCGTGCCAGGCATGGCGGTTTCGAGGTCGCGACGGAGGGCGGCCGACAGGTCTGGGGCGGGCAGGGCGGACCAGCGGCCGTCGCGGTCGGTGGCCTCGTCGCGGGCAGAGACGTCGCAATATTGGTCCTCCGGCCACAGGCCATGGAGGGTGAAGTGGCTGGCATCGAACCGGTCGCGCGACTGGCTGCGGCATTCGGGCTTGCCGGGTGCGGATTCGCAGAAGGCCGGCTGCCAGCTCACGGCGAGGATGAAGAACGCGTCGGACTCGGCTGCTTCGGAACGTGGCTCGGTCACTGGCGGTGGCGAAGGCACCGACGCCTGCGGCGTCACCGTGGTGGCCGGCTGGAGCAGCAGGAAGGCGGCGCCAAGCACGAGCAGGACGGCAGCGATGGCGAGCGAGAGGCGCGGGTTCATCTGGGCCGTCAGGGTAGATCGATGATCTCGACCCAGTTGGGCTTGCGGCCCACGGGGGTGGAGCCAAGGGTGGCTAGGGCGCCGCTTGCAGGATCGATAGAGTGGACGGAGACGGCGTTCGACAATTCTCCGACGGAAAGGAGGTAGCGGCTCGATGGATCGATGGCGAAGGCGCGGGGCTGGGCTTCGGTGGGGAAGATGCCGATGGCGGTGAGGCGTCCGCTGGTCGGGTCGATGCGGTAGGCGGCCAGCGTGCTGGTGGTGCGCTCGGAGGCGTAGAGGAAGCGACCATCGGGGGTGACGTGGATATCGGCGCCCCAGGGCTTGGCGGATGAGCCGGCGGGCATGGCGGTGATGGACTGCAACTCGTCGCCGAGGGTGCCGGTGGACGCGTCCCACGGCAGGACGTGCACGGTGCCGTCCAACTCGTTCAGGAGGTAGACGAAGCGCGCGTCGGGGGCGAAGGCGAAGTGGCGGGGACCGCCGCCGGGCGGGCTGATGCGCTTGAGCGGCGGATCGGTGGGTGTCAGCAGACCGATGATCGCGTCAAAGCGGAACTGGTGGATGGCGTCGCCGCCAAGGCTGGTGGCGAGGACGAACCCATTGGTGGGATCGGTTAGGATGGCGTGGGCCCTGGGCTCGGTGGCGAGCACTTGCCGGACGTCGCCGGGGACGCCGTCGGCGCCGATGGCGTTCACGCTGACCTTGCTGCCGCCGTAGGAGGCGCCGAACAGGTGGCGGCCCGCTGCATCGACTGAGATGTAGGCCATCGAGTCGGCGAGGGGGCCGGAGCCGAGGGCGGTGAGGCGGCCGGTCAAGGGGGCAATGGCGAAGGCGACGACGCTGTACGGCTCGTTGCGGAGCGCGGCGTAGAGGCGCTGGCGATCGGCGGTCGCGGCTAGGGGCAGGGAGCCGCCGGGCGTAGCCGGGCCGGGGACGGGAACGGTTTCGATAGCCGTGAGGGTGCCATCCGCGGCGAGGGCGAAGACGCTGATGTCCTGGCTTTCGGCGTTGCCGACATAGACGGTGGTGAGGGTCATTGGCCGCGCTGCTCGCGTTCGAGGGCGGTGAGCTTTTCGACGCGGCGGCGGAAGTGCTCCTCGGTGGAGAACTCGGCGGCGAGGAAAGCGCGGACGATGTCGGTCGCGACCTGCGGTCCGACGATCCAGGCGCCGATGCAGAGCACGTTGACGTCGTCGTGGATGACGCACTGGCGGGCGACGTAGGTCTCGGTGGCGACGGCGGCGCGGATGCCGTTGACCTTGTTGGCGGCGATGCAGGCGCCCGCCCCGGTGCCGCAGACGAGGACGACACGTTCGGCCCGGCCATCGAGGATGAGTTGCACCGCCTTGCGGGTGACGTCGGGGAAATCGACCGGCTCGGTCGATTCGGCGCCGAGCGAGATCACCTCGTCGGCGTGCTGGGCGAGGAGGTCGCGGACGAAGCCCTTCATCGGAAAGCCGGCGTGATCGGAGGCGAGGCCGATGGCGCGGCGGCGCGGAATGACCACGCCATCGGGGTGGCGGGCTTCGACATGCAACATGGTTTCCTCCTCAAGTGGTGGAAGGAAAGGCGATGCGGGGCGCACGGGCAAGCGGAAAGTGGTCGGCACCCGCGGAGGGATGCCGGCCGAATGCGTCAGTGGGTGATGCGGTAAACGCCGAAGCCGTCGGCATTGGTGTCGCCGGTGGCCTCGATCTTGACCGCGGTGACGTCAGCGAGGTGTTCGGCGGCCTTGGGACCGGTGTCGAACAGCACGGTGGTGCCGATGGGAGCTAGCGACCAGTTGCTGTCGGCATTGGGCTGGATGGTCTTCTGCTCGACGATGTAGCGCACGATCAGGTCGCGGTTGGTGTCAGGACCCTTGAAGATGATCTTGTCGGGACCGATGCCGGGGAAAGCGCCACCGCCGCCGGCGCGGTAGTTGTTGGTGGCGACGACGAACTTCTGCGCCGGATCGATAGGCTGGCCGCCGTAGCTGAGATCGAGGATGCGGCTCTCGGTGTTGCCGATGTCCTCGCCCTTGGGGCCGTATTTCGCCGGTTTGGTGACGTCGATCCTGTAGGTCACGCCGTCGATGACGTCGAAGTTGTAGGCCGGGAAGTCGAGGTTGATCAGTTGCTGGTCCTGCTGGGCCGGATCGATCTGGTTGAAGATGCCGGCGGAGCGGTCGAGCCAGTTCTGCACATCCTGGCCGGTGATGACGACGGCCTGGATGGTGTTGGGGTAAAGGTAGAGGTCGGCGACGTTCTTGATCGCCACCGGGCCGACCGGGACGTCAGTGTAGTAGTCCGGGCCACCGCGGCCGCCGGCCTTGAAGGGGGCTGCGGCGGAGAGCAGCGGGAGGCTCTCCCATTCGGTGCCCCTCAGCATCTGGCTGAGGTACGAGGCCTGGGCGATGTTGACGATCTGCACCGACGGATCGTCGGCGACCAACGCGAAGTAGGAGTGGAGCGCAGCGGCAGTTTCGCCAACGGCGCGCCGGACGTAAGCGAGGGTGGCGTCGTGATCGTCCTGCGCGGCGGCGAGGACGGTGGCGACGCTTTCGACCTTGGGCTGCACCTTGCCATCGACGCGCTCGGAGATCGGGCGGGCTTCGGAGGTGTGGGAGACGATCGACCACTTGCCGTCGTCGGCCTGCTCCAGCATCAGGTCGATGAGGCCCATGTGCGAGCCCCAGAATCCGGCCATAACGGCGGGCTTGCCGGCGAGGGTGCCCTTTTCGAGGTCGGCGCCTTCGAGGCCCTCGAAGTCCTTCGAATTCGGGAAGACGAGATGCTGGTGGCCGGTAACGACGACATCGACGCCATCGACGGCGGCGAGTTGCAGGGCGGCATTCTCGGCGCCGCTGCCGGCGTCGGCAGCGATACCGGTGTGGGCCAGCGCGATGACGAGGTCGGCGCCTTCCGCCCGCATCTTCGGGACGTAGGCACTCGCAGTTTCTACGATGTCGCGGGTGTTCACCTTGCCGGCGAGATGAGTGGAGTCCCAGGTCATGATCTGGGGCGGAAGGAAGCCGATGAAGCCGAGCTTGACGGTACGCTTTGCGCCGGCGCCGTCGGTCAGCTCCTTCTCGACGATCTGGTAGGGGGCGATGTAGGTGGTGTCGCCGAGCGGATCGGCGGCGAGTTCGCCCTTCACCAGGTTGGCGGAGACGACGGGGAAGTTGGCGCCCTTGAGCGCGGCGTCCAGGAACTCCAGACCGTAGTTGAACTCGTGGTTGCCCAGCGTGCCTGCCTCGTAGCCGAGGGTGTTCATGGCGGCGATGATCGGGTGGGTCTCGTCGGCGAGGCCCTTCTCGTAGGCGATGTAATCACCCATCGGGTTGCCCTGGATAACGTCGCCATTGTCGACGAGCACCGAGTTGCCGGCTTCGGCGCGGATCGCCTCGATAATGGCGGCGGTGCGGGCGAGGCCGAGCGTGTCGTTGGGCGCATCGGCATAGTAGTCGTAGGGGAAGACCGCGACGTGCAGGTCGGTGGTTTCCATGATGCGCAGGTGAGCCTGGCCGGCGGCGGCCTGGGCTGCAAAGGGGTGCATCACCACGGCGGCGCCGACGGTGGCGGACCCGGCAAGGAAGGCACGACGGGAAATGGAGTAATTCATTGACGTCTCCCAATTCATTGAGAAAGCCATCGCCGCGGCTGGATCGGGTGGCGCGTCTGGCCTGTTAAGGGCGAGCGGGAGATGTTGGCCTCAGATGCCGCGCCAAGGTGACGCTGCAATGACACGGCAAACTGGACAGTGCGCCGGAAGTGGCGTTGGGTCAATTTTCGACGGTGCCGACCGGGATGCCGAACCGGAGCCGTTCAAGGAGAGCGTCAATGAAGTGGCAGGGCCGTCAGCGCAGTTCGAATATCGAGGATCGGCGCAAGACCGGTGGCGGTGGGCTGGGTGGCCGCAGCGGCGGTCTCGGGCTGCCCGGCGGGATGCGGATTCCGACGGGCCGGGCCGGTGGTGGCGGGCTGGGAATTGTCGGCATCATCGTGGTGCTTGGGATCATCTGGTTTGCCACGGGGCAGAACCCCATCGACATGATCACGGGCGGTGGCGGTAGCACGGCGCCATCAAGCAACCAGCAGTGGGCACCATCGACCAATGCCGGCGAGGACGAACTGGCGAACTTCGTCGGCGTCGTGGTGAAGGACACCGAGGACCTCTGGAGCGAGGTGTTCTCACAGAACCAGCTGACCTATCGGCCGCCAACGGTGGTGCTGTTCACGGACACGACGCAATCGGGGTGCGGGGTGGCGCAGTCGGCTTCGGGGCCATTTTATTGCCCGAACGACAAGAAGGTCTATATTGACCTGAGCTTCTACGACCAGTTGCGCCAGCAGTTCGGCGCGCCCGGAGACTTCGCTCAGGCCTACGTGATTGCCCATGAAGTCGGGCATGCCGTGCAGGACCAGACCGGCGTGCTGCCCGAGTTCAACCGCCTGCGTGGCTCGATGAGCCAGGAGGAGCAGAACGCCTATTCGGTGAAGGTGGAACTGCAGGCCGACTGCTATGCGGGTGTCTGGGCGAACTTCGCCCAGCGGCAGAACTACCTGGAGCAGGGTGACGTGGAGGAAGCGATCAACGCAGCCAACGCGATCGGCGACGATACCCTGACGCGTGGTCAGGTCAGCGAACGCAACTTCACGCACGGGACGTCCGAGCAGCGCATGGCCTGGCTGAAGCGCGGCATGGATACGGGCGACGTGGGGCAGTGCGACACGTTCAGCGGCGCGGTGTAATGACGGGCGGGGTCCCGCCGGTGGAGCTAAAGTCCCAGGGGCCGTCCCTCGCGAGGGCGGCCCTTTCAGCTACTCGCCTGCCTTGACGTGCTCGGGGGCCAGTTCGATGCCCTTTTGCGCGCGGACGAGGTTGAGGAAGCGGGTGAAGAGGTAGTGGCTGTCGTGCGGGCCGGGGCTCGCCTCGGGGTGGTACTGCACCGAAAAGATCGGCTTGCCTTCGACCTCAAGGCCGGCGTTCGAACCATCGAACAGCGAGATGTGGGTCTGCTTGACGTTGGCCGGGAGGCTGGCCGGATCGACCGCGAACCCGTGGTTCATCGAGGTGATTTCGACCTTGCCGGTGGTGAGGTCCTTCACCGGATGGTTGGCGCCGTGGTGGCCCTGGTGCATCTTTTCGGTCTTGCCGCCGACGGCGAGGCCGAGCAACTGGTGGCCGAGGCAGATGCCGAACATCGGCTTGCCGGTTTCCATCAGCGCCTTGATCGTTGGCACGGCGTACTTTCCAGTAGCCGCCGGATCGCCCGGGCCGTTGGACAGGAAGATGCCGTCGGGATTGTGGCTCATGACGTCGCGGGCGGTGGCTGTCGCAGGCACGACCGTCACGCGGGCCCCCTGCTCGGCGAGCCGGCGCAGGATGTTGCGCTTGGCGCCGAAATCGATGGCGACGATGTGGAAGTCCGGGTTCTCGACCTTGCCATAACCTTCCGTGCGGCTCCACGGAGTCTGGTCCCAATGGTAGGTCTGCGCCGTGGTGACTTCCTTGGCGAGGTCGAGACCCTCGAGGCCTGGAAACGCCTTGAGCTCGGCGACCATCGAGGGCTCATGGAAGTGACCCTGCGGATCATGCGCGATGACGCCGTTGGGCATGCCCTTTTCGCGGATGCGGGCGGTGAGGGCCCGGGTGTCGACCCCAGCGATGCCGATGATGTTCCGCTTCTTCAGCCAGGCGTCGAGCCGCTCGGTCGCCCGGTAGTTCGACGGGTTGGTGATGTCGGCGCGCAGTACGCACCCGCGGATACCCGAGAGCGCGGCCATGTTGACCGTCTCGATGTCCTCATCGTTGGTGCCGACATTGCCGATATGCGGGAAGGTGAAGGTGATGATCTGCCCCGCATAGGAGGGATCGGTGAGGATCTCCTGGTAGCCGGTCATCGCGGTGTTGAAGCAAACCTCGCCGGCGGAGTGGCCAATTGCGCCAATGCCGTGGCCTTCGAGGCGCGTGCCGTCGTCCAGGATCAGGAGGGCGGTCGCGGGCTTCTGCTGCCAGCCGGTCATGGCGAGGCTCCAAAGGTTCTGGTCGGTCTCGGTTGAGGCCTCTCCCTAGACGGAGGGCGGCGCCAGCGCAAGTGGCGGCGCAGCGTTATTGCGCTATATGGAGGGTCAGATGACGAACACCAAGCACGTGGAGATCAGCCATGCGTGACCAGATCAACGACGGCTACAAGACGGCACTGAAGGCTGGCGACAAGCGGCGGACCGCGACGCTCCGGGCCATCAACGCCGCGATCAAGGACAAGGACATCGAGGCCCGCGGCCACGGCAAGGGGCCGCTGGATGATGCCGAACTGCTGGCGATGCTGCAGAAGATGGTCAAGCAGCGCGAGGAATCGCTGGGCATCTACGAGAAGGCCGGACGGGAAGACCTGGCCGTGGTGGAGCGCGAGGAAATCGTGATCCTCGGCGAGTTCCTGCCCAAGGGGCTGAGCGAGGCCGAGGTGGATGCAGCGATCAAGGCAGCCATCGAGAAGACCGGGGCCTCGGGCGGCAAGGACATGGGCAAGGTGATCGCCGCGCTCAAGGCCGACTATCCGGGCCGGATCGATTTCGGCAAGGCGTCGGCCCGGGTGAAGGCGGCGCTGGGCTGAGGCGGTGGCGGAAGACCTCAAGTCGCTGGTTCCCGGCCTCGAAGCGGCCACGCTCGATGAGCTCGCGCAGCTGCCGCGAAGTCGCCTCGAGGCCGGCACCGTGCTGTTCCGGCCGGGTGACGAGCCATCAGGGTTCGTCCTGGTCCTCGATGGCGAGATTGCCGTCCACCTGACCGGGCGCTCGGGGCGGGAGATCTCCCTTTACGAGGTTGCGCCCGGGCAGACCTGCGTGCAGACGACCCTGTGCCTATTGGGGCAGGTGAGCTACTCGGCCGAGGCAGTAGCCAAGACGGTCGTCGAGATTGCCGTCGTGCCAGCCGGGCGGTTTCATCGCCTGCTGGCCGAGTCTGCAGGGTTCCGCACCTTCGTGTTCCGGTCGCTCGGCAACCGGTTGTCGGACGTGACCGGGGTCCTGGAGCAGGTTGCCTTCGTGCGGATCGAAGCGCGCCTGGCCCAGGAACTGCTGCGGCGTGCCGGGGGCAGCGAGGTAGCAACGGCGACACACCAGGAACTGGCGGCGGCAATCGGATCAGTGCGGGAAGTGATTTCGCGCCGGCTCGAGGTCCTGTCGCGGCTGAACCTCGTCACCCTCGAGCGAGGGTCGGTGCGTATCCTCGACCGCCGCGGGCTAGTGAGGGTGGCGGAATCTTCGGACGGCATGTGACCATGTCACTGATGACGGATGCGGAACGGGGCATCCTTCTGGGGACAACAACCCCGGAAGGAAGAACTCAAGTGTTCAAAAACAACGTAGGCACCATCGATCGCATCCTCCGCGCTGCAATCGGCATCGCGGCTCTGGCTGCGTCTTTTATGCTCCCCGACGCGACCTGGCGGTGGTGGCTCTTGATCGGACTGGTGCCGCTTGGCACGGCTTTGCTCGGGACCTGCCCGATCTACACGGTGTTCGGCCTGTCTACCTGCCCTATCAAGCGGACCTGAGCGTTCGCCGCTCGAGCCGCCACGACAGAGCCGCCGTTCCCGCCGCCAGCAGGCTGAAGACGACGCCGACGGCGGGGATATCGGCATAGGAAGCGCCGGAACTCAGGAGCCAGGCGCCGAACGCCGCGCCAATGGCGATGCCGACGTTGAAAGCCGTGGAGACGAGCGACGCGGCGAGGTTCGGCGCCTTCGCCGCGGCTGCGAGGACGCGCGCCTGCAACGGCGTGGAGTAGGCGAAACCGAGGATCGACGAGACCAGCAGGTTAGCGGTGAACCAGACCTGGTCGTGCAGCGCGAAGATCATGGTGAAGAAAAAGAAGGCCTGGGCGAGCAGCACGCCGATGAGGGTCGGCATCGGCTTCCAGTCGGTGCCGCGGCCCCCGGCATAAATGCCGAGCACGGCTCCGAAACCGGCGACGAGCAGGTAGATCCAGATACTCTCCTGGGGGATGCCGACGACTTCGATCATCGCAGCGGCCTGATATGTGCCCCAGGAAAGGTTGCCGACCATCACCAGTGCAATGGTGATGTAGGACAGCCAGACCTGCTGGTAGCGCAGTTCCGCAACCTGATCGCGAAAACTCGGGCGGACGCCCTGCGTCGCCACGGCCTTGGGGATGCGGAAGACGAGCACCAGGGCGGCCAGCGCCCCGAGAACGGCAACGGCGAGGAAGGTGCTGCGCCAGCCGAACTCGACCCCGATAGCGGTTCCGCCCGGGAGACCCAGCAGGTTGGCGACGGTGATCCCGCCGATGAACAGGGAGAACGCTGCGCCCCGGCGCTCGGGCGCCACAAGGTTGGCGACGACCACACTCCCAGCGCCGAAGAAGGCGCCGTGCCCGATGGACGAGGCAACCCGCGCGGCCAGCAGCAGCCCATAGTCCGGCGCGAAGGCACAAAGCACCTGGCTGAAGGTGAAGAGGATCATCACGCCGATGAGCACGGCCCGTTGCGAGAAGCGGGCCGTCGCAACCGTCAGCAGGGGACCGCCGATGGCAACGCCAACGGCATAGGCCGTGACCAAGAGGCCAGCAGTCGGGATCGAGACTCCGAGGTCACTGGAGAGCAGCGGCAAGAGGCCGGAAATCACAAACTCGGCCGTACCCACGGCGAACGCGGCGATCGCCAGGGCGTAAACCGCGAAAGGCATTGGGGATTCTCCGGAGAATGGCGGCGGAGAGGATCACGACTTGGCGGCGGGGGCAAGCTCACCTCGATGGCCGGTGGCGGTGAATTCGAGCTCGGTGTTGAAGGCGGCGCCGAGGACGAGAATCTGGGCGGAGTTGTAGAGCCAGAGCAGCAGGACGACCGCGGCGGAAACCGAGCCGAAGGTGGCTTGGTAGTTGCCAAAGTTCTCCACATAGATCGAGAAGATCACCCCTGCAACGAGCCAGAGCAGTGAGGCGAGGAGGGCTCCCGGCCAGATATAGCGGAATTTCCGCGGGTGGCGGTCCGGACCCCAGCGGTAGAGTACGGCGAGGACGCCGACGCTGAGGGCCAGCAGGATCGGCCAGCGCAGGGCGAGCACCAGCAGATCGTCGCCAGTAGGAAACGGAATCAGGGCCGGGAGGCCGGCAACTGTCAGCAGTGCGACGACGACGAAAATGGAAGCAGCGACGCTGAGGCCTACCGCGATGAGCGTCTTCGCGATGAAGCCCCGCTTCTCTTCATCACCTCGGACACGGGACATGGCGAACAGCAGGGCATCGACGCCGCGCGAACTCGACCAGATGGCCAGGGGAACGGAGATCAGCAGGCCGATGCCGAGGGTGGTATGGGGCTGCGCAGCGAGGTTGTCGAGCTGCTCGCGCAGGATATCGAGGGCGATGCTGGGCAGCACGAACTGAAACGCCGACACGGTGTCTGCGACCAGCGTGCGGTTGGCGACGAGGCCGTAGATGAGCGCCACAGTGGCGATGGCCGGGAAGATCGACAGGAAGCCGAAGAAGGCGGTGGCGGCGCACCGAGGAGAGGTGTCCGGATCAGCAAAAATCTTCAGCGTACGGAGCGCCACGCGCTTCCAGCGCTGGACGCCGTGCAGGTTGGTTTCCGAACCGGCGGGGGCGGTGGCTTCCATGGTGGCCTCTGACATGCGTTCCAGGGCTGAACGATATGATGGCCAAGGGGTTGCGGGGCGGCGCGCGGAGGAGTGAACTCGGCTGTAGTGGGCGGGACTCACTGCCCACGCTGCACCCACGGAGGCAGGGATGGCGATTTCGGGGACTGTGAAGAAGCGGCTGGCATGGAGCACGGGGCTGCGTGCCCTGCTGATGCTGCTGTTCGGCATCTATTGCGTGATCTGGCCGGCCAGCGCCCTGACGGCGCTGGTGTTCGCCGGCGCTATCGTGCTGCTGGTCGCAGGCGTGCTTGGGCTGTGGGGCCTGACGTTCGGCGGAGTGAAGACGCCGACCTGGTGGTGGGACGTGATCCGCAGCGGTCTCGCCATCATCGTGGGGCTGCTGATCGTCATTTCGCCGCTGATGGGAGCGCTGTTGACCACGACCTTCCTCGTGACGCTAATCGGCATCGAGGCGATCATCTTCGGGGCGGTGGAGATCTACTTCGTCTGGCGGGAGCGGGCTGCGTATGGCTCGATCTGGCCGGCGATGCTGCAAGGGGCGCTGTCCGTGCTGTTCGGGCTGGCGCTGATCTTCTGGCCGGTCTTCTTCTCGCTGGTCGGGGTGACCTGGCTTGGGATCGTGACGATCCTGCTGTCGGTGCCGCTGTTCATGTTCGCCTGGCGGTTGTACCGGTCGGCGTAGCGTATCGTCAGTCGGCAGCGGCCGGCGTCGTGGCGGCTCGACGGGCGGCAATTGCGGCCTGCGCCCGATGGCGAAGCTCGTCGGCAAGGATGGCGAGGCGGCCCTTGAGGGTGCGCGGGCCCATCACCGAGGTCAGGGTGAGCTGCTGCGTGGCGTAGCGCGCCTTGAACGACTCCGAGCCGCAGAGGAAATCCACCTCGCGGAGGCGCTGATCGATGGCCCATTGCACGTAGTCCATCAGCAGGACCATGCCGGGCGAGCCGCGTTCGTACTCGGCATCGTAGCTGGTGACGAAGGCCATCAGGGTGCCGCGCTGCACGAAGTTGACCGAGATCGCGATGACCTTGCCGGCGCATTCGAGCACGAAGATGCGCAGCGCGCCGGCATCGGCCAGCACCTGCACCAGCGCCGGGAGAGCAGGGGCGCCCTCGTCGAAGAGCGGGGTGGCCCGGCCGCTGCTGGCAAGCCAGCGGCGCTTCAGTTCGCCAAGCCGGGCGAGAACGGGTGCTGTCGGTTCGTCCAGCGGTATCAGCCGGAACACCAACTCGCCGGTTTCCTCGAGGGTCTTGCGGGCGCGGCGATAGGTCTGCCGCATCTTCTTGGACTGGTCATCGAACCACTGCTGGCCCGTCGCCCAGTCGCCGGCGACCTGCGAGGAGACTTCGGTGCGGCGGTTGGGGAGGAGTTCGGGCGTATCCGGCCCATCCAGAACGGCGCGGAAACGCCCGTCGGGACGCAAGCGGTTGAGGAAGTAGACGTCGAAGCCGCCGAGCGCCACGACTTGTTGCCAGAGTTTCGTCACCGAGGCTGCGGGGCAGTGGAGCGCCATCAGCACGTCTGGGTAGTCGGTGCAGTCGACTGCCGCCCATTCGAGCCAGCGCAGACCCTTGCGGCGCTGGATCGCGAGGGGGAGGATGGCGATCAGGTCGGTACCGCGCCAGACCAGCCCGATGCGGAGCTGACGGCCCTCGACGCCGGGGACGGTTCGCCACCAAGCCGAGACCCAGGCGTGGCTCTGGAAGACCGTGCCATCGGTGCGGCGCCACAAGTCGGTCCAGGCGGGGCCAATTTCGGCGAGGCGGCTGCCGCTGTCGACGATCTCGAACCGGTCGGCGAGCTCTGCCTCGATGCGGACGTGGGCGTTCATGGACCTGTCACTCTGCCGGCGGGGGATCGAGCCGCGCCGGGCGGCGGCCGAACAGCCTGGCGATATGGCCGGCCATCCTCCTGAGCGGCAGGAGGTAGAGTCCGAACAGCGACTGGTAGTCATCCTTGTCGCGGTCGAGCAGGCCGAACTTCATGTCCTCGTTCGGGTCGGGCACGCAGGCGGTGCCGAACATGCGGTCCCAGATCGAGAGGAGGAGGCCGAAATTCTTGTCGTAGTGGCGGGGATCGGAGCTGTGGTGCAACTGGTGCCAGTGCGGCGACAGGATGACGTTGTCGAGCGGGCCGAACGAGATCTTGTAGTGCGTGTGGCGGACGAAATCCATCATCAGCAGGTTGCGCATGACGTAGACGTTGATGCCGAAAACGGTGACCTCGACCGGATCGAGGGCGATGACGGTCCAGAGGCCGAAGGCGATGCCGGGGATGACGCCATCCCATGCGCGGTTCATGAGCTCATCAAGCGGATGCACGCGGTCCTTGGTGATGCCGACCAGCACTTCGGCCGAGTGGTGGACCTTGTGCAGCTCCCACAGGAACGGGATTTTGTGCTGGGCCACGTGGTAGAGATAGTACGAGATGTCGTAGGCGATCAGCATGGTGATGGTGAACAGCACCAGCAGCCACCATGGGGTCGGGCCGGCGAGCAGGGGGCCGTCTAGGCCGAAGGCCCAGCTCACCAGCTGGTTGGTGCCGAAGCCAACGAGGGCCACGAAGACGATGCCCGCCGGGATCAGCAGGAACGGCATCATCAACCGCTTGGTGATGTAGAACAGCAGATCGGCGCGGGCGGAGGGATGCATGATCACCTCCTTGGGCAGCGCGAAGCTGAAGAAATCGCGCACCGACTTGTGCTCCTCGACGCGCCAGTAAGCGACGAGGGCGCTGATGAAGGCGGTGAGGAACAGGATGAGCAGCGTGATGCCATTCTCGCCGGTGACGGCGTTGATCAGCTTGCCCGTGATGAAAGCGATGGGGTCTGAAAGCATCTGGATCGGCACTCCGGCAGCCGGGATATCCACGTGGGGACGTCCCGATTTCGACGCCCGAAGATGCCAGATGCGACGGCGGGAAGCCCGTCCGTTGTCCAAACGTCCTTAATGTGCGGGCTGGGCCGGGCGGTTGACGTTGTAGGCGAGGACCAGCACCAGCAGCATCATCACCACCGGGGATTTCGACGACAGCGTGTTGTTGGAGAGAGCGGCGGCGAGGGTGGCGGCGACGCCGATCCAGGCGGCTGACGGGGCGTAGCGGAGCAGGCGGAGGAACAGCCACAGCACCAGCCAGGTGAAAAGCAGGGCCATCGGCAGGCCGAAGAGCAGGATGATGACGACCTGCGCGCTTTCGATGGTTGGAATGCGGAGCGTCTGGGTGACGATCCTCACCAACTCGGCGCCATCCATGCCGAACATCACCTGCTCGAAGGTGACGTGGTTGAACACGTCGTAGATGCTGACGCGGACGAAGAAGTTCTCGTCGAACAGGGTTTCGCTGAAGCGGCTGAGGAGACCCAACGAGAACAGCAGGGCGAACAGCAGCGCGCCGGTGCCGGCGGTGAAGAGGAGCACGGCGAACTTGGCCTGGCGCTCGTGCCGGAGTGACAGGCGCGGCCAGCGCACGAACAGGATGAGCGCGAAAATCTCGAGGACCGTGACCAGCAGGGCGGCGCGGGCTCCGGAGGCGGCAGCGCCGACGAAGAGCACCAAGATGGCAGCGACGCGGACCCACGGCGGCCAGCGGGTGAGCGCGACAAAGCCGACCGCCATCGCGCAGCCCAGCCCAAGCGCCAGCGGATGCTCGGAGAGGCCGACGGGGCGGAACGTCAGCTCCACCGCCTCGTAGGGCATAATGCGCCAACGGGTGAGCGCCTCGACGATACCGACGGCGGCGCTGAGGATGAGGAAGACCAGCGTGAGGTCGCCGAGAAGGCGGCGGGAGTGTGGACCGAGCGCCAAGAGGATGAGGCAGGCGGCGCCGGCGACGAGGTAGGTATCGACGAGGAGGACCGCCGGGCCGGGGCGGCCGGTGAGGTACATGAACACGATGAGCGCCAGCATCAGCGCGCCGTAGCGGACGAGGGCCTTGAACTTGCCGATCTCGTCGTCGCGCAGCTGGAAGGGGCGGGTGAAGAGCACCACCGGGAGCAGCAGGAGCACGGCGTAGGTGCCGAAATGCAGCTTCTCGTAGAAGGCGCCTTCCTCGGTGGTGTAGCGGACGACCCGGTTCATCAGCTCCGGGGTGATGACGAAGCGGGTGAGAAAGGCGGCGGCGGTGGCGAAGAAGAACAGCAGCGACACCGCGTTGTCGCGGCGGGCCACCTCGCTCATCGGTTTGTCGACGCCGGCAGAAGAGGACACTGGAGCACCCGACAGGGTTGGAGATGCCGCCGCGGGCACTTGGCGGTGCAGCGGGGTCAGTGTCGGGGATGGGGGGTTAATGGCGGGTGTAGCGATTGCGCAGGACGCGCAGGACGGGCGCTACAGGCCAAGCGGGGCTACGGTTGCCCGGCGCTGCTGAAGAACGTCGTGATCGCTTCGACGATGGGGCCGTCCTCGTAGGGTTTTGGGAAGAACCGCGCGCCGGAGGGGAGATCGCTTTCGGCGATGATCGCCTTGCCCGAAGCGACGATGATGTGGATGGGCGGCCAGCGGTTTCGGATGTAGTGCGACAGTTTCATGCCGTCCATGCTGCCGGGCATATCGATGTCGGTGAACACCAGCCGGATATCGGGCCGGGATTCGAGAATGCGGATCGCCTCGTCGGCGTCTTTGGCTTCGACAGCAAGGCACCCGGCGCTTTCTACCAGGTCCAGTGCGCCGATGCGGATCAGAGCGTCGTCTTCAACGACGAGCACGACCGGTTTTTGATTATCCATGGTTACCCTTATGCAACGGGAAGCACCCGATCGCCCAATGGTTGCATCTCGATCGACCGGGGCATTCAGACAGCACTCCCCGCGAGCTCGTCGGAATGCACGGCGGCAATCCTGTCGTGGACAACGGCGACGGCGGTGCCGGGGTGGGCGTTGCTGACCCTAACTTCGGCCTCGAGCTGGCTGGCCAGTGCCTCGACGATGCTGGTACCGAGACCTGGCTTTGCGGTGTCGTTGGCGGGCATGCCGACGCCGTTGTCGCTGACCGACAGGGTCCAGTTCGGGCCGCGTGCGGCATACTCGACCGTAATCCTACCCTGCCTGCCATCGGTAAAGGCGTGCTTCAGCGCATTGATGACCAGCTCGGTGACGATGAGCCCGAGACTGACCGACGCGGCGGAGGGCACCGCGCGCTCTTCGACTTCCACCTCGATGGAGAGCCGGGCAGGGTCCTCGATCATCGAGGCGGCGAGGCTGGCGCAGAGCTGGGTGAAATAGGGGCGGAGGGCGACATCGCCTTCGGAGGATTTGGCGAGCTGCTGCTGCACCGACGCGATCGACATCACCCGGCTGTGCGCGTCCTTGAGGTGGCCGCGGGTCTCTTCGGACTGCACGCGTCGGGCGCTCTGCAGCAGCACGCTGGCGATGATCTGCAGGCTGTTGGCGATGCGGTGCTGCACCTCGCGGAGCAGGACCGCCTTGTCGCGGATCAGGGCGTCCTTCTGCTTCTCGCTGGCGCGCGCCTCGGTCACATCGGCGATGGCCAGCAGGAGGCGGAGGTGCTCCTTGTCGTCGTAGGTCAGCAGGTTGGCGTTCAGTACCAGGTGCCGGACCCCATGGCCGGCGCGATGCAGGTCGAGTTCGTAGGCGTGGATATCGACGGTGCCCCCGGCGGTGGCGGTGAGCAGGGCGCCAAGCTGGGGAATGTTCCACTCGCCCTCGCCGAGGCTGAGGATCGAGTGGCCCGGCAGCGTCGCCGGGTCGAGCCCGAACGCGGCGCAAAACGAGTCGCTCGCCACGATGATCGTCAGGTCGGCTGCCAGCATCAGCAGCGGCGTGTTGGAAGACTGGACCACCGCCAGGGTCAGGCTCTGCGCGGCGGTGTCGGCGACTTCGTCGTGGGCATCCATAAGCTGGGCCCTCCAGGCCGGAGGCTCGCGAGGCGAAAGCCATACCCGGTGGCAGCCGGTATTGCGGCTGACGGGGGAGCCTTAACACGTCCGCCGGGCGGTGCAGCATGGTTTCTGGCCACAGAGGGCCGAGGGCGGCGGCAGGGGCTTGTGGCAGGCCCCCGCCGGCTGATTTCCGGGCTAGGCGAGCGTCTCCTTCAGGAAGGCGATGGTGCGGGACCAGGCGAGGTCGGCGGCGGCCTTGTCGTAGCGGGCGCTTGAGGTGTCGTTGTTGAATGCGTGGTTGGCGCCTTCGTAGATGAAGATCTGATGGTCGGTGCCAGCGGCTTTCAGAGCCTCCTCGAAGGCAGGGATGCCGGCATTGATGCGCTCGTCGAGGCCGCCGTAGTGGGCCATGATGCGGGCCTCGATCTTCGGGACATCCTCAGGCTTGGGCTGGCCGCCGTAGTACGGGACGGCGGCGAGCAGGTCGGGGGAGGCGACGGCGAGGTTGTTGACGGTGCTGCCGCCCCAGCAGAAGCCGATGGCGCCAACCTTGCCGGTGGATTTCGGCACGGTTTTCAAAAATGCGATGGTGGCGATGCCGTTGGCGTTCACATCGGGCGGCGTGAGCTGCTGGAACAGGGCGCGCGCGGCTTCCTCGTCGGTGGGGGTGCCGCCCAGATCGCTGAGGTAGTCGGGGGCGAGCGCCACGAAGCCTTCCAGCGCCATGCGGCGGGTGACGTCCCGGGTATGGGCGTTGAGGCCGCGATTCTCGTGCACGACGATGACGGCCGGGAAGGGGCCGGGTTCGCGGGGGGTGACGAGGTAGCCCTTCATCTCGCCTTTCGCCCCAGGCCAGGTGACGTCGGCGGTTTCGAGCCGCTCGTCGGCATCCTCGGTAGGCCCCTGCGCCCTGGCGCTGGCGCCCATCATGCCGGCAATCGCCACGGCCGCCGTCATCGACCCTGCGACCTTGGCGAGGCTGTCCATGAAGCGGCGGCGATCGAGGCTGACATGGGTGTAGTCGTCGTAGAGCGCGATCATCTCGCGGGTGATCTCGGGCTTGTCGTCCTGCCGTTCGTCCATCGGTGGGTCCTCTAGGTTGGAGTGGGAGCCTAGCGCCTGTGGGGGACGGCTGGTCGCGCGGTAATGGGGATGTGAGCGCAAGTGATCGGGGCTCTCCGGGGCGTGACAACGGGGGGCATGCGACGGAAGGACCCGGCCAGGGGAACCGGGCTGACGCCGTGTTGCCTTTCCACATCGCTTGGCGATAGTTGCCGCGGATTGATTGTGTGGCGAACGAGGGCCGTGAATGAGCAGCTTGTTGTCGCCGATGATCCTGTTCTTCCTGCTTGGGGCGGCGGCGGCGCTGGTTCGGTCCGACCTCAGCGTGCCCGAGGCGATCGCCAAGGGCCTGACGATCTACCTGATGATCGCCATCGGCCTCAAAGGTGGCGTCGAAGTTGCTGCACAGGGGCCCTCCGTGGCATTTCTGCTGGCGGCGCTGGCGGGCGTTGCCCTCAGCTTCGTCATCCCGCTGCCGATCTTCTGGGCATTGCGGACCTTCGGGCGGCTCAGCAAGGTCAACGCCGGCGCGGTTTCGGCGCATTATGGTTCGGTCAGCGTGGTTACTTTCGTTACCGGCTCCGAGGTGCTGACGGGGCTGGGCATGCCCGCGGCCGGGTTCATGGTCGCCGTGCTGGCCCTGATGGAAACCCCTGCCATCGTCACCGGGCTGATGCTGGCGCGCAGCGGTGGCGGGGCGGGAACTGAGACCAGGCGTGAGGGAGGCGGATTGCTGCACGAGACCCTGCTCAATGGGGCGGTGCTCCTGCTGATCGGCAGCTTCGTCATCGGGATGATTGTCGGAAAGCCGGGCTTTGCCACGGTCGCACCGGTGTTCGAAGCCGGCTTCCGGGGGGCGCTGTGCATCTTCCTGCTCGAGATGGGATTGCTGGCCGTGCGGCGGCTGGTGCAGAGCCGCTCGCTGACCCCGCGGCTCGTGTTCCTGGGCATTGCCTTTCCCATCATCAACGGCATCGTGGGCATCGCGCTGGGCACCGTGCTCGGCCTCGGTTCCGGCACTGCGGCGGCGCTCGGCATCCTGGCCGCCAGCGCGTCGTACATCGCGGTGCCGGCCGCCATGCGCATGGCCCTGCCGCAGGCCGATCCGGGGCTCTACCTGTCGCTGTCGCTGGGCGTGACGTTCCCGTTCAATGTGCTGGTAGGGATACCCTTGTTTGCAACGGTGGCCAGATGGATGGGAGGTCCGTGAGATGTCCGAGCACCTGAGAGTTGAAGTGATCCTGGACCGGCCCCTGCTGGTCGAGGTGCAGCGCATCGCCGATGCCGCCGGGCTGCCGGGGCACACGATCCTGCCGGCGCTGGGCGGGAAGGGGGTCGGAGGGTACTGGAGCGAGGACCTCGTGACGGGGGCGCAGTCGAAGATCGTCTTCATGGCCGTCGCGTCGGATTCCAAGGTTCGCGCCTTTCTCGATGCCCTCGAACCGCTGCTCGATTCGCATGGACTGGTTGCGCTCTGCTCGCCGGTGACGGTGCTGCGTGGGGCGAAGTTCGACTGATCGGGGGTTCTCCGGGGTGTGACGAAGCGCCCGCCGGCCTTGCGGCCTCGGGTTGGTGGTCAGGCGGGGACCGGCGGGGCTGAGCCCCAGGCGCGGTAGTCCGCAATTTGAGCGAAGCTTTCGCCCCGCCGGTCGATCGAGGTCGGTTTAGACGGGGATGCAAAGGGAACGGTCGCGCTGGCCCTCCCGGTAGCCTGCCTGATCGTCCAGCAGAACTCGGCCTCACCAGCGGCCGGTTGCTCAGCACCGCGGCCCGCCACAGGGCGACCCCCGTGACCCTCGATATCCCCTGCCGCCGTTCGTCGCGAGCGCCCGCCCTGCAGGTGACGACGCACTGTCTCACGACGGGGGATCGCGGGGATAAGTTTGTAAGTGGACTTAGACTTCAGCGGGCGCGGGAGTCAGTTCCACCCGAGGATCTAGCTGCCAAGTAGCCAAGACAGTACATCGTCCTTTGTCGATACCTGCTATCGTAATCTTGGCATCCGACCGATCCAGCTTCAACGTGAAGAGCCTGTTGCAGAATTGGGGCCTCGGCGATCGGGATCCCATTGCGGCTGGCCGTCGCTCGGTTGACGGCCTTGGGTCTGCGTGATTCCGTTTGCGTCAGTTTCCATTGAGGGATCGCCATGGCT